>Ga0134092_1000381_pt1 | contig 45703 bp, 37 predicted proteins | sample 3_6taG_FD_94454 | JGI IMG/M metagenome (GOLD analysis project Ga0134092, IMG submission 94454) | Switchgrass degrading microbial communities from high solid loading bioreactors in New Hampshire, USA - 3_6_20_6_A3 metaG | ecosystem: Engineered > Bioreactor > Semi-continuous > Anaerobic >... | reverse complement strand
GTTCATGCCGGGCGAAATGCCGCTGATGGCGGCGGGTTTTCCGGCAAGCACCGGCGGTTCGTCGTCCTCCCCGGGACGGGACAGCCAGTCGATCAGGTTTTTCAGCACGGCGGGGGGATAGTGGTTGTGCTCCGGCGTGAAGAACCACACGCCGTCCGCCGACTTGACGGCTTCGCGAACGCGCTTCACGGGCTCGGGCGCGGGAAACTCAATGTCCTCGTTCATGAAAGGAACGTCTTCGTACTCCAGGATTTCAAAATCGGCGCGGCCGCCGACGGCGTTCTTTGCCGCCATGGCCAGCTGGCGGTTGAGGGACCATTTCTTCAGAGAACCAACGATGGCGATGATTTTTGGTTTGCTCATGTTTTTCACTCATTTCTATGTATCTGCTGTTGTGTGGCGAAGTCTTGCGTCGTCACAGCCAGTATAGCATAAAAAGCGGCGCGAATCTACCAAAACCATGCAAACTTATTATGAAAAATGCGTGACAGTTTTTGCTCAAATAAGAATCAAAAGCAACCATGCGCCGTGCCTCCGGTGCGCCAGGGCAAACAAAAACAAGCCGACGAAAAGTCGGCTTGTTTTTGTCCCGTTCACCAATCAGGGCATCAACTGGAGCGGGTGATGGGAATCGAACCCACGCAGCCAGCTTGGAAGGCTGGAGCTCTACCATTGAGCCACACCCGCAGGTACCCCGAAAGGGGGGATAAGGGGGATTGGTGCGGACGAAGAGACTTGAACTCTTACGCTGTAAAGCACCGGAACCTAAATCCGGCGCGTCTGCCAATTCCGCCACGCCCGCACGATCAGCGCTCAAACACATGGCCGGCGCGGCGACCGGGAAACAGGCTGGTGACTCATCGGAGGCTCGAACTCCGGACCCCTTGATTAAAAGTCAAGTGCTCTACCAACTGAGCTAATGAGTCATAGGATGGCTGGGGTGGCAGGATTCGGACCTGCGAATGCGGGAGTCAAAGCCCCGTGCCTTACCGCTTGGCTACACCCCACCGTATATGCGCAAGAGCTGCCGCCACACCATGAAAACTTCACCTGACGGCCTGCGCGGCGGGGGAACTCCATTCCCGCAGAGGCGGGACCTTCTCTTTTTGAAAATGGGGTGGGTAGTGGGACTCGAACCCACGGCCTCCAGAGCCACAATCTGGCGCGCTAACCAACTGCGCCATACCCACCATACATTATGCAAAAAATATGTGGCGCGCCTGCAGGGATTCGAACCCGGGACCTACGGCTTAGAAGGCCGTTGCTCTATCCTGCTGAGCTACAGGCGCTCGTCCTTCGCTCACCACTGCCAACACCTGAAAAGTATAGCATCGAAAGTTGGCTGTGTCAACAGGATGAACGGGTAAATCGGCGCAAAAATTACTTGTAAACATGCTCGATCCTGGGCACGGCGATGCCGTTTCGAATCTCCAGCAGGGCGAAGGTGGGCGCAAATCTCCCCCGCGGGAGGGACACCGAGCCGGGGTTGAGCAGGATCAATCCGCCGTTGTTGTCCAACAGCGGCATGTGCGTGTGCCCGAACAGCGCGATGTCCGCATTCTGTTCCCTTGCCCTGTAATAGAGCTTGTTCAGCGAGTAGTATACGCCGAACCTGTGCCCGTGGGTGCAGTAAATCGAAACGCCCCCGAGGCTGATGAGCGCCTCCTCCGGCGCGTCGGAGCGGAAATCGTTGTTCCCGCGCACGGTGCAGGTGGGGATGCCCTCGTCCAGAAACACCGAGGCGTCCCAGGCGTAATCCCCCAAAAACACCGCCGCGTCCAGCGGGCCGGCCTTTTTGAGCGCCTGCCGGAGGGCTTCCTTGTCCCCGTGGGAATCGGAAAACACGCCCACGCGCATCAGTCCCGCCATTGCGCTTCCCCCTCCAGGGCGCGGCGAAGGAGCTGCAGCGCCTTGCCGCGGTGGCTGATGGCGTTCTTCTCATCGCCCGAGAGTTCGGCGAAGGTCTTTCCCAAAGCGGGAAGGAAAAAGAGGGGGTCGTACCCAAAGCCGTTTTCCCCGGAAGGCGCGCGGGCGATGACGCCCGCGCACTCGCTCCGGCAGATGAGCGCTTCACGGCCGGGGCGAAGCAGGGTCACGACGCACACGAACCGCGCGCCGCGCTCGTTGTCCGGCACGTTTTGCATCTCTTTCAGCAGTTTTTCGTTGTTGGCGGCGTCGTCGTGTTCCACGGCGTACCGGGCGGACAGCACGCCCGGCGCGCCGCCCAGCGCGTCCACCGAAAGGCCGGAATCGTCCGCCAGCACGGCGCATTTGCCGCCCAAAGCGTCAAAGACCGCCTGCGCCTTCTTCAGCGAGTTTTCCTCAAAGGTCTGCCCGTCTTCCGCCACGTCCAGCGAAAGACCCGCGTCCTTCATGGTCAGAACGTCCTGATACCACGGTGTGAGGATCTGCCGGATCTCCCTGACCTTGTGCGCGTTGTTCGAAGCGATGACGAGTTTCAAACTTGGCGTTCCTTTCTTTTACCCGATGGCGGCATGGAAGCTGATGTGGTAAAGGGGCTTCTGGTTCTTGGTGGTGATGAACACAATCCAGCCGAAGATGTCGTCCAGCAGCGCGTAATGCCGTTCCTCCATGTACTGCATCAGCGGCTTGAAGGTTTCCTTCGTGATGCCGCGCAGGTTGTCGGTGGTGACGAGGAAGGAGACGCGCTTGCTGATGGGGGAGTACTGGATGGGCGGAATGAGCTCCTCGCCCAGTGCGACGAAGTACTTCTTCAACAGCCCCAGCCCGATGTCCACCGGCAGCGGGCCGCCGTCGCTGGACATGAAGTCCTCCAGCCTGATGCGGATGGTCGAGTGGGTGTAGGGCATATAGCCCATCCAGCGCCGCACGATCTCCGGCGTGTTCTTATGATTGGCAACTTCGGGGTCCGTGATGAAAATTCGGTAAATGCCGCACATCTGAAACGGTTCCGAAATGTTCTCGGAATTGGCGATGGCGCTGAGCTTCATCTCGTGGCGCTTGAGGCGGGCCAGCCTGTCGCTGAGCATTTCGATGGTATGCTCCAGTTCCTCCCTGGTCTGGGAAAAGATGCTGAGCATCTCGGAACAGTCCACTTCGTGGCGGAAGGTCGGAAGCTTGTCCAGCTGAATGCCAAAGCCGTTGTACTGCCGGATCTGCACCAGCCGAATGAGATCCTCCTCGTCGTAATACCGGTAGCTGTTGGCATCGTCCCTTTGCGGCTGCAGCAGTTCCAGCTTGTCGTAATACCGGAGGGATCCCCTCGGGATGCCGGTCAGGTGCTCAAAGGAGCCGATTTTGAATCGCATTGGAACACCTCCCATCGCGCGGCAGCATGCCGTGAAATAAATAGATGCATATCCACCCGGTGCGATATGCTGATGTTACTATAACATGGCGAAATTCTCATGACAAGTATATCAAATAATGTGAACTGTCAACCTGACTCCACGGTTTGTGTACGAAATGTGTCAAACACCATTCGTGACGACCTAATTCCACCAAATTTGAGTCAAAATGTTAGGGAAAAAACAGGCAAAGGCTGTCAAAAAAATGGCGAAACCGGCATGACAATCTCTTGACATTCAACTGGGCTTCACAGATATCATCAATGTAACGGGGCGGATTGCGCGCCCCGGAAAAAAAGAGTGGAGGAAAGATTGGCATGAAGAAACTGCTTGCAGCGTTGCTGGCGCTGATGATGGTCTTCAGCCTCGCGGCCTGCGCCACGGCGGGCAACGAAGCGGATGTCCCCGAGAAGACCGACGATCAGCCGACGCAAACTCCCGTGCAGACCCCGGCTCCCGCAGCCGAGCCCATCAACGGCGTGTTTGAAGGCACGGGCTACGGCATGCAGGGCAAGATCGTCGTCTCCTTGACCGTGGAAAACGGCAAGATGACGAAGATCGAGTTCGTCGAGAACAATGAGACCCCCAACGTCGCCAAGGTGGCGAACGAGCGCATCCCCGCGCAGATCATCGAGCACCAGACCCTGGTGGTGGACACCGTCACCGGCGCCACACTGGCGAGCTACGGCATCATGAACGCCGTCAAGGACGCCGCCAAGAACGCCGGACTGGATGTGGAAGCGCTGAGCGCCAACCCGTATCATGCGCAGCCCGGCCCCGATGAGAGCTGGACCACCGACGTGCTGGTCATGGGCGGCGGCGGCGCTGGCTTTGCGGCCGCCATCAACGCGGCGCAGCAGGGCGCGAAGGTCATCCTGATCGAAAAGGGCTCCGTGCTGGGCGGCAACACCATGATGGCTGGCGCGGCCTACAATGCCGTGGACCCCGAAGCCCAGAAGGGCGCCATTCTCTCCAAGGCCCAGAAGGACACGCTGGACAGCTACCTCGCCCTGGATCCCAAGGATCCCGCGCTGAAGTTCGACCAGTTCCCCGAATGGGAGGAAGTCCTGACCCAGCTCAAGAAGGACATCAACGAGTTCTACGCTGCGAACAAGGGCAAGACCGCCGGCGTCGACATGCCCGGTTTTGACTCCATCGCGCTGCACATGTGGCACATTTACACCGGCGGCCTGCGCCAGCTTACCGACGGCAGCTGGATCGCGTCCGACATCGACCTCGCCCGCGCCCTGGCCGAGAACGCCCTCGACTCCTTCAAGTGGATGGACTCCGTCGGCCTGAACTGCGCTTACGGTGAAGGCGCAAGGCTGAGCACGGTGCTCGGCGCCATGTGGCCCCGCACCCACAGCTTCATGTCCGGCGCGGAGCGCATTCCCCAGCTGGAAAAGGTCGCCCGTGAGGTGGGCGTGGAAATCTACACCGAAACCCGCGGCACCGAGCTGATCGTGGAGAACGGCAAGGTCGTCGGCGCCAAGGCGGAAAAGGCTGACGGCACCAAGATCACCATCAAGACCAACAACGGCGTGGTGCTGGCCACCGGCGGCTACTGCGCGAACCCCGCCATGGTCAAGCAGTACGACAAGTACTGGGGCGACGACCTGTCCGACAGGACCCTCTCCACCAACATGGGCACCAACGAGGGCGACGGCATCCTCATGGCCATGGCCATCGGCGCCGACGTGACCGGTCTGGAAGTCGCGCAGATGATGCCCTCCTCCTCTCCTGTCAAGGGCACCATGACCGACGGCATCTGGGGTGACGCTTCCGCCCAGATCTGGATCGACGGCAAGGGCAACCGCTTCGTCAACGAGTACGCCGAGCGCGACGTCCTCGCCAAGGCTTCCCTGAAGCTGGAGAACGGCATCTTCTACATCATCTATGCCGGCTTCGGCGACCCGAACGATCCCACCGCGAAGCTGAAGGGCACCGATTACAATGAGCGCGTTGCCGCGATGGTCGAAGGCGGCCACATCTGGTACGGCGAGACCCTCGCCGAGCTGGCCGAGGCCACCAAGAGCCCGAAGGCCGGCGTCGCCCCCGCCTTCACCGAGGAGGCCCTGCGCAACGTCATCGAAAAGTACAACAGCTACGTCGAAAAGCAGCACGACGACGACTTTGGCAAGGAAGTCATCACCGGCGCCATTGACCTCGAGTACATCGAGTCCACCCCCGGCGTGGGCATCTGCATCAGCCCCCGCAAGTCTTCCCTGCACCACACCATGGGCGGCGTGCGCATCGACACCGAGACCCACGTGCTTGACAAGAACGGCAACATCATCGAAGGCCTGTGGGCTGCCGGCGAAGTCACCGGCGGCATCCACGCCGGCAACCGCCTGGGCGGCAACGCCATCGCGGACATCTTCACCTTCGGCCGCATCGCCGGTCTGAACGCTGCCGCGAAGAGGTAAGCCCAGTCACACCGAAGGGACGGGAAAACCCCGTCCCTTTTTGCTTGGCGTTAATGATTATCGCGGGGGAGGGCGCAGGAAAGGAAGGGATGCGAATCCGCGAAAGGGATTGTGAAAAATGCCCATATAAATGTAATAATATTGATAACAATTATAGGGATCCCGTGCAAATATCTCTGAAAATTCAGCAATTTTGTTATTGCATTCACGAACGGAATGTGTTAAAATAATATCGTTAAAAGATTAGCAAATATGCGGCATCATGCTGTGCGCTGCATCCCAGCTAGTCATCATTATCCAGGAGGAAACCCAATGCGCGAACTGAAAGACATGAAAGTCATGGTCTTCCCCGGCAAGTACATCCAGGGCGACGGCGCGATCCAGCTTCTGCCCTCGCTGATGGCGGGGTATGGAGACAGGCCGCTGGTGGTAGCCACCAAGTCCATGGTGAGCCTGGCCGAAACCCTGATGGGGGACAAGGGCAGGGTCGTGCGTTTCGGCGGCGAGTGCAGCCGGAACGAGATCGACCGCGTCAAGGGCATCGCGAAGGAATACGGCGCCACCGCCATCGCCGCCATCGGCGGCGGCAAGCCCATCGACACCTGCAAGGTCGTGGCGGATGAGCTGAGCATTCCGATTATCGTCGCCGCCACCATCGCCGCCACCGACGCGCCCACCTCCGCCGTTGCCGTTCTGTATACCGACGACGGCGTGTACGAGTCCGTGCATTTCCAGAAGCGCAACCCGGACGTGGTGCTCATCGACACCGACATCATCCTCAAAGCCCCTGTACGTTTCCTGATTTCCGGCATGGGCGACGCGCTGGCCACCTTCTTTGAGGCGAACTCCTGCGAGCGCAGCGGCTCCACCAACGAGTGCGGCGGCCTTCGCAGCAAAACGGCGCTGGCGATCGCGAAACTCTGCCTGGACATGCTGCTCAAGTACGGCCGCCAGGCGGTGGAAGACGCGAAAAAGGGCGTCAAGTCCGAGGCGGTGGAAGCCGTCATCGAGGCGAACACGCTGCTCTCTGGCATTGGCTTTGAGAGCTGCGGCGTCAGCGCGGCGCACTCCATCCACAACGGCTTCACCGTGCTGCCCGGCACGCACCGCCTCCTGCACGGCGAGAAGGTCGCCTTCGGCGTGCTGGCGGGGCTGCATCTGTACGATGAGCTGGGCGTCATGGACGAAATCTACGACTTCTGCATCGACGTCGGCCTGCCCGTCACCTTCGACGAGCTGAACATTTCCAACGTCACCGAGGAAGAGCTCTACCAGGTCGCCGAGAACAGCTACAAGTACAACTACATGCACCGCGAACCCCTGGAGCTCTCCACGGAAAAGGTGCTGGAAGCCATCAAGAAGGCGGACGAACTCGGCCGCGCCAAGAAGCAGGCGAAGGGCAAGTAAGAACGTTGAGAACGTAAGCAGGAACCTTCAGTAAACCAACCGGATAGGACGAAAGGAACATACGGACAGCCATAACCTCCTAAACCTGGCAAGACTTCCCAGAGCGATAACGTTTCCCATAGACGGATCAGCGGTCCTCATTTCAGACCCCGGCGCGAACCGGCTTTACGCCGCCGGACTCTCCCTTAAAGCGCCGGAAAGCAAAGACTCGTGCGCTTTTTCCACTGTATAGCAGGCAAAGGGGCGGAGTTCTTCCGCCTCTTTGCGCATGGCGAAGACGTGCGGCCAGCGCAAAACGGCGAGTCAGTGCGAAGGCAGGAGCAACGGCACCCCAGTGGATCCGAAGGCGGCGCAAGCTGTGCCGTCCGCATGGTGAAACCTCTGATTGATCAAAAAATAAACACAGTTTGTTGTAACCAGCTATGCTGTTTTGTTGTTTTACCACGGAATGGAGATATGCTAACGTAAGCATGAAAGAATCTGGCATTTCATTCGTACCAATCCTTTTCTGACGTTCGAAACCGCTTCCCCCGACAACTTGATTTGCGCCCGTCGCGCGGCTGACTTGACCGGACGCAATCCGTCCACAGGAACGCACCACATCGAGACCGGATCACCGGCTTTTGCCCGTGCATGCGCCTTTCATCCCTGCTGCAAAACCTCATACCGCTCCGCGTGGAGAGAGGGGCATTCGCGCTTTGGCCGGAAGTCCGTTTGAAACCGCACGCAAGCTTAAGTGGGCCCACTTAAGAAAATGAACTAGGAGGAAAAAACCGATGAGTGAATTGAGAGACATGAAGGTTATGCTCTTCCCTAGCAAGTATATCCAGGGCGACGGCGCGCTCAATCTGCTGCCGACGGTCATGGGCAACTTCGGGGACAAGCCGCTGGTCGTGGCGACGAAGTCCATGATGGAGAGAGCCCAGAACCTGATGGGGGACAAGGGCAAGGTCGTGCGCTTCGGCGGCGAGTGCAGCCGGAACGAGATTGACCGTCTCAAGGGCATCGCTACGGAGTACGGCGCCACCGCCATCGCTGCCATCGGCGGCGGCAAGCCCATCGACGCCTGCAAGGTCGTGGCGGATGAGCTTGGCATTCCGATCATTGTCGCGTCCACGATTGCGGCCACCGACGCGCCCACCTCGGGCTGCGCCGTGGTGTACACGGACGATGGTGTGTACGTGGGCGTTCTGTATCAGAAGCACAATCCGGACGTCGTGCTGATCGATACGGACATCATCGTCAAGGCGCCGGTCCGCTTCCTGGTTTCCGGCATGGGCGACGCGCTGGCCACCTTCTTCGAGGCCAACTCCTGCGAGCGCACCGGCTCTCTCAGCGAGTGCTTCGGGCTTCGGACCAAGACGGCGGTGGCGCTGTCCAAGCTGTGCCTGGACATGCTGCTCCAGTACGGCCGTCAGGCGGTGGAGGATGCCCAGAAGGGCATCAAGTCCGAGGCGGTGGAAGCCGTCATCGAGGCGAACACGCTGCTTTCCGGCATCGGATTTGAAAGCGGCGGACTGGGCTCGGCTCACTCGATCCACAACGGTCTGACCGTGCTTCCGGAAACGCACCACCTGTACCACGGCGAAAAGGTCGCCTTTGGCGTGCTCGCCGGACTGCACCTCTACGATGAACTGGGGATTATCGACGAGGTTTACGACTTCTGCATTGACGTCGGCCTGCCTGTCACTTTCGAGGATCTGCACATCCCCAACGTCACCGACGAGGAGCTCTACAAGGTCGCTGAAATCAGCTACAAGGAAAACTTCATGTCCCATGAGCCCGTGGAGCTCTCGGTGGAGAAGGTCGTGGAAGCCCTCAAGAAGACCGACGAGGTCGGCCGCGCCAAGAAGAAGGCGAAGGGCAAGTAAGGGCTCATTGACGCAAAGCTAGCACTCTCAACCCATCCATCCGGCATCCGGCTACAAAAAGAGGCGGGAAATTCTCCCGCCTTTTTTGTGTGCCGCACCGCGCCGGAACCGCGCTACTTCTGAAGCGCCGGCAGGGCTTCTTCGATGGCGCGCTTCTGGTACTCAAACAGCTCCATGATGCCCAGCTCGCCCATGTCCAGAAGCTGATAGAGCTCCTCCCGCGCCACGGGGCGCTTTTCGCCCGTGCCCTGGATTTCCACAAAGCCGTCCCCCGCCATGACGAGGTTGACGTCCGCCTGGGCGCAGGCGTCCTCGGCGTAACACAGGTCCAGCAGCAGTTCGCCCTCCACCACGCCGCAGCTCACCGCGGCGACGGGGGGCAGAAGGCACCGGTCCGCGGCGCGCAGCTTGTGCAGCGCAATGGCCATCGCGACGTATCCGCCGGTGATGGAAGCGGTGCGCGTGCCGCCGTCCGCCTGGATCACGTCGCAGTCGATGGCCAGCGTGCGCTCCCCGAAGTGGGAAAGGTCGATCCCGCAGCGCAAGGACCTTCCGATCAGCCGGGAGATTTCTGTGCTCCTGCCGTCCGGGCCGTTCTTGTAGTTCTCCCGCTTTTTGCGGTTCTGGGTGGACGAGGGGAGCATGGCGTACTCCGCCGTCAGCCAGCCTGTGCCCTTTCCTATTAAAAAGGGAGGGACCTTGGGCTCCACCATCGCGGTGCAGATGACTTTCGTCTTTCCGAACTCTATGAGAACAGAGCCAAGGGCGTGCTCCGTGAAGCCGGTGGTGATTTTGATGGGACGCAGCTCGTCGTTGGCGCGGCCGTCGATTCGTTGCATGTCATTCCTCCTTGGTCGGGATAACGCTTGCTTCGATGATACCCCCACGGGCGACATCGCGTCAACCGCAGCCGCCGACGGAAGAAGGAAAAAGAAGAATGCGGCCGCGCCAGAGGCGCATCAATGGTCGTTGACGTACATCGGGGCGGAGACGGGCATGTCGCCGTAGTCCTTCCCCTCGATGCGGAAGGACACGGCGGGAACGCCAAACTCCCGGCAGACCAGCGCCGCGCATTCCATGGCGCGTTTTTCCAGCAGGGGGTGCTCGCGCAGGCCTTCCGCCTCGGCGGACAGGTCGATGATGGCCACGCCGCCCTCCACGGTGACGGAGAGGAGCTTTGTGTCCACGGGGAAGCAGGCGCGCAGCGCGTCGATCTGCCCGGGGCCTTTCACAAACTCCTCCACCGCCCGTTCCAGCGTGGCTTCGCCCTCGATATGCCTTGTTACGGGCACGTTCAGCGTGCTCTCATAGTTGGGGAAGAACAGCGTCAGGCTTTCCCCGCTGCCGCCCTCGGAAACCGTCACGCTTTCCGGATTGAGGGCAAGGGTTTCGATGGCTTCGCCCACGGCCGTTCCGAAGGGGAGCTCTTGCTTCTTCTCACCCTCGGGCAGGAGGATGACCCGGTCGATGGAGGCGAACTCCGTCAGCGTGTTGACGATGGAGACGACGGCGTTCTTTTCCTCCGCGGCGGTGGCGAAGTCGCCCATGCCGAAGACACTCACCGTGGCGGTGCCGTCCTCCGCGATGCTGAGCGAGAAGGAGGCGTCCTTCGGCAGCGTGGGGGAAAGGCCCAGGGACGCTGCGGCTGAAAGGTTGGCGTCCGTGCCGGTCAAAAGGTTGAGCGCGGCCTTGCCGATGCCTTCCTCCCAGGGGATCCTGCGCACCACGGGGACGAGCAGGCCGTTTGCATCGGCGTAGTACACCACCGTCGGGCGGTACTGGATGTCCGACTCCGCCGGCACGGCGCTGATTTCGTCCTTTTGCGAGCAGGCGGCGGCCAACAGCAGCAGGCAGCATGCGAGCAGCGCGACTTTTTTCATGGCAAAACCTCCTGAACGGTCCGCACAGGGAATGCTTGGGATTTAATCCAGAGCATGACACTTTTGTATATCTGTATTCGCCTGCTCCGCCGCTATTCCCAAACGGGCGGGAATGGGCTATACTGAATCAATCGAAGGAACATGCCGGGCGCAAGATGCCCGGACTCTCAACACCGAGGTGAACCCCATGGCCATGGACGGGCTTTCGCTCGCGGCTGTCTGCAAGGAGCTGAACGACAGCGTACTGGGCGCGCGCATCGAAAAAATCTACCAGCCGGAAAAGGACGAACTGCTGCTCCACCTGCGCTCCGGCAGACGGCTGCTGCTTTCCGCCAACGCATCCCACTGCCGGGTGCAGCTGACGGCCATCAAGCGCAGCAACCCCGCCGAACCGCCGATGTTCTGCATGCTGATGCGCAAGTACCTGACCAACGGCAGAATCGCCTCCGTCCGCCAGATCGGGCTGGACCGCATTCTGGTCATCGACATCGCCGCCACGGACGATCTGGGCGAGCCGACGACCTTCTCGCTCATCGCGGAAATCATGGGCAAGCATTCCAACGTGGTGCTCGTGAAGGCGGACGGCACCATCGTGGACGCCATACGCCACGTCACCCCGGCGATTTCCACGGTGCGCGTGCTCATGCCCGGCGTGCCCTACGAATACCCGCCCGCCCAGAGCAAGCTCAACTCGGTGGAAGTGACCAAGGAGCAGGTGTACGAAGCCCTTTCCGCCGCGCCGGGACGGCTGGACAAGGCGATTCTTTCGAATTTTGCCGGGATTTCCCCCGCCGTGGCGGCGGAGGTGGCGGAGCAGGCCGCAGGGGACGCGTTCACCGCTTTTTCCGCGCTGGACGGCGCGCGAAAAGCCCTCTGCGCTTCGCGCGTTTACGCCTTCTTTGAGAACATCGCAAAAGGCTCTTTCGCCCCCACGCTGGTGGTGGACGATTACGGCGACCCGCTTTCCTACTTCGCGTACGACACCCCTTCGGTGGCGCCGCGGAACAAGCGCCGCTTTGAGAGCATGAGTGCCGCGCTGGACGAATACTTCGGCATGCGGGAGCGGGCGGACAGAATCCGCCAGAAAAGCGCCGGCATCCGGCGCATTTTGCAGAACCACATCGAGCGCTGCCAGAAAAAGCTCGCCCTGCAGCAGGAGAATTTACAGTCCGCGGACATCATGGAGCAGAACCGCCTGTTTGGCGAGCTTTTGACCGCCAACGCCTTCCGGGCTGAGCGGGGCATGCACGAGATGACGGTGGTCAACTACTACGACCCCGAACAGAAGGAGATCACCATCCCATTGGATCCGTCTCTCTCCGTATCGGCGAACGCACAGAAGTACTTCAAGAAGTACAACAAGCAGCGCGCCGCCTACGACATGGCGACGGACCAGATCGCGAAGATTCAGGAGGAACTGGATTATCTCGAAGGACTGCTGGCCAATCTGGACAATTGCGCCGAGGAGAACGACCTCGCCGAAATCCGGGAGGAGCTCATCCGGGAGGGCTATGTCCGCCCGGAGCGGGAGAAGCATCCCAAAACACCGGCGTCCAAGCCCTTGCACTACGTCTCCGAGGACGGCATCGACATCTTCGTCGGCAAGAACAACCTGCAGAACGACCGGCTCACCCTGCGGGAAGCAGACCCCGAGGACATCTGGCTGCACACGAAAAACATCCCCGGTTCCCACGTGATCGTCAAATCCAAAAACCCGCCCGAAACCACGCTGAAACAGGCGGCGATGCTGGCGGCGTGGCATTCCAGGGCGAAGCACTCCGCCCAGGTGCCGGTGGATTACACGCCCAGAAAATACGTCAAAAAGCCCTCGGGCGCGCGGCCGGGCTTCGTGATTTACACCACCAACAAGACCCTCTACGTCACGCCGGAGGAGTCCGCCGTCCGCGCGATTCAGCGGGTCAACTGACTTTCCGTCGCCCCAACGCTGCAGGCAAAGAGGAGAGCCGGCATTCGCCCTTTTCAGCAAGGGTCGGCGCGTGCTTGCCGGCTGCCTTGATTGTCCGGATGTCAACAACGCGATTGCCCTTTTTGGTTTGAACGGCAAAGCTTATGTAGAGCAATGCCCATCCGCCCTCAACAGAGGGCGGATGTTTACGTAGAAGGGAAAGAGCGTATACGAACAGAAAAGGCTGAAGGGAAGGGGAATTCTAGGTCAGTATAACAGCATTTCCCAAAGAGATTTTTTGGGAACATGGCTGGTTTTTTGGAACAGCATAACGGTTCTTCTTCAGACGCGTACCGAGACGGCCTGTGCTCAGTAAAGACGCATACGGACGAAGGATGCGCCGAAACAGTCTTCGATCTGCCCATCTCTGTAAATCAAAAGCGTCCAGCTCAAGCAAAAACCAAAGCACAGCAGAACGGTTTGGCAGTCTCCTTTCTACGTTTCAAAAAGCAGGGGCAATCCAAAGAAGTGCATAACAATACGCAGCACCAAAAACGCGAAACCCTCGCAATTTATCTTGAGTATTCAGTAAACCAGTAGTAAAATAGACGAGTAAATCAGTACGGGAGGCAATCATGGATATTCCCACCAATCTCAAGCACAAGCCCGTCATCGTGGCGGACAATTACGCCAACATCGACGGCCGAAAAGCCTATGACAGCGACGCCGTAGGCCTTTCTTTGGGCCTCGCCCAGTGGAACGACCGGGGCAAGGTGGACGTTTCCGCCAAAGTCTGGCGCCACACGGGCGTCAAGTGGTCCCGGCAGTCGGAGGAGCTCCCGTTGCACAGGGTGATCGACTTCGCCATCCTCATCTGCCGCGCCCGCCACTACTTTGCCGAGGAAGCCTACCGCCATCCCAGAGGATACGACCCCGAAAAGCCGCTGATCGACCGCATCGGCCTGCAGGGGGACGCGATGAACGTCGCCGTCTGCACGCAGAACGAGCACATCGACGAGGACATCCGCCTTTTCGAACAGGCGATGAACCGGGACGACGAGCTGCTGGGCGAAAGACTCCATGTGCTTTCAAGGCTTTTGAGGGAAATGGGCTATTGAAGCTGTAAAGCGGGGATCTGGGCGCAACTTGACAGTGCGCGGTGCTTTCGGTATCATCGTTAAGGCAAAAACCAATCCCTGGGGGAGAAAGAATGAAGGAAACCTACACCGCCAGCGACATCAAAGTGCTGGAAGGGCTGGAGGCCGTTCGCATGCGGCCGGGCATGTACATTGGCTCCACCGGCGCTCCCGGGCTGCACCATCTGCTGTGGGAGATTGTGGACAACGCCATTGACGAGGCCGCCAACGGCTTCGCCGATACGATTGAAATCACCATCCACAGGGATAACTCCGTTACCGTGACGGACAATGGCCGCGGCATCCCCGTCGGCATTCACGAAAAGCTCGGCGTCTCCGGCGTCGAGGTGGTGTTTACCCAGCTGCATGCCGGCGGCAAGTTTGGCGACTCGAGCTACAGCTTTTCCGGCGGCCTGCACGGCGTGGGCGCGTCGGTGGTGAACGCCCTGTCCGAATGGCTGGTGTGTGAGGTCTATCAGAACGGAAAAGCGTACCGGCAGGAGTTCGACAGCGTGATGGAAAACGGCAAAATCGTGTCCGGCAAACCCATGGGGCCGCTGACCGAAACCGGCCGCACCCGCAAAAGGGGCAGTTCCGTCACCTTTCTGCCGGACAGGCGCGTCTTCGAAACGCTGGACTGGAACGCAGAGCGCATCGCGCGGCGGCTGCGGGAACTGGCCTTTTTGAACAAGGGCCTGACGCTCACATTGCTGGACGAGCGATCCAAAGAGCCGGAAAAACAGGAGTTCAAAGCGGACGGCGGCATCAGCGATTTCGTCCGCTTTTTAAACGAGGGCAACGACTGCCTTTACGACCCGCCGATTTTCATCGAAGGCAGCAGCAACGGCATTTTCGTGCAGGTGGCGATTCAGCACAACGATTCGGAGAACGAGTCGGTCTTTTCCTATGTCAACAACATCCCCACCAACGAGGGCGGCACCCACGAAAAAGGCTTTCGCACCGCGGTGACGAAGGTGCTGAACGACTACTGCCGCCGCGTGGGCGTGCTGAAGGAGAAGGACAAGAACTTCCCCGGCGAGGATTTTCGCGAAGGCATGGCGGCGGTACTTTCGGTGCGCATGAAGAACGTGCAGTTCGAGGGGCAGACCAAGACCAAGCTGGGCAACACCGAGGCGGAGAGCGCCGTGGAAGCGGTGGTGGGCGAAGGGCTGACGCACTTCATGCAGGATCTGCGCAACGCCGACCTCTGTGCAAAAATCGTGGAAAAGGCCCAGCGGGCGGCGCGCATGCGCGAAGCGGCGAGGCGCGCGAAGGCCATGGAGCGCGAGCGCAGCAAGCTGGAAAACGCGCCGCTGGTGGGCAAGCTCAGCGCCTGCACCGGAAAGGACAGGACGAAGAACGAACTCTTCATCGTCGAGGGCGAATCCGCCGGCGGCAGCGCCAAGCAGGGCAGGGACCGCACCTTCCAAGCGATACTGCCTTTGCGCGGAAAGCCCCTGAACGCCGAAAAAACCACGCTGGAGGACGTGCTCAAAAATTCGGAGTTCCGCTCCATCATCACGGCACTCGGCACCGGCGTGGGCAAGGACTTCCGCATCGAGGATTTGAAGTACAACAAGGTCATCATCCTGTCGGACGCGGACCAGGACGGCGCCCACATCCGCGCCATCCTCATGACCTTTTTCTTCCGCTACATGCGGGAGCTCATCACCGAAGGGCATGTGTACATCGGCATGCCGCCGCTTTACAAGGTGCAAAACGGCAAAAAAATCATCTACGCCTATGATGACAAAGAACTCGCCGAAGCCATCAAGCAGGCGGGCAAGGGTTACACCCTGCAGCGCTACAAGGGCCTGGGCGAAATGAACCCCGAACAGCTCTGGGAGACGACGATGGACCCCGCCAGGCGCACCCTGATGCGCGTCTCCATCGAAGACGCGGCGGAGGCGGACCGCATCGTCTCCATTCTCATGGGGGACAAGACCGAACCCCGAAAGCAGTACATCAGCAAGCACGCCAACTTCAACAGGGTGGACAGCTTCAGGCCGAAGGAGGGCTAAATGGCCAGAAAGAAAGACACTGCCGGCACAGAGTACAAGGAAAGGCTGCTTCCGGTCACCATGGAGGACGTGATGCACAACTCCATGCTGCCCTACGCCGAGTACGTGATCCTCGACCGGGCGATCCCCCGGGTGGAGGACGGCCTGAAGCCCGTCCAGCGCAGGATCCTGTACACCATGCTGGAGCTTTCCCTCACGCCGGACAGGCCCCACCGAAAGTCCGCCCGCATCGTCGGCGACTGCCTGGGCAAGTACCATCCCCACGGGGACACCAGCGTCTACGACGCCATGGTGCGCATGGCCCAGCCCTTCAACATGAGCGCCCCGCTGGTGGACGGCCACGGCAACTTCGGCTCCATGGACGGCGACCCGCCGGCGGCGATGCGCTACACCGAGGCGCGCATGGCGCCTTTGGCGCTGGAGCTTCTGCGGGACATCGACAAGGACACGGTCAACTTCAGCCTGAACTTCGACGACACGCTCAAAGAGCCGGACGTATTGCCCGGGCGTTTTCCGAACCTTCTGGTCAACGGCGCGTCGGGCATCGCCGTGGGCCTTGCCACCAACATCCCGCCCCACAACCTCGGGGAGGCCATCGACGCCACCGTCGCCATGCTGACCAAGCCCGACATTGCCGTCGACGAGCTGATGACCTACCTTCCCGGTCCGGACTTTCCCACGGGGGGATTGCTGCTCAACACCGGTGAAATCAGGTCCGCCTACGAGACCGGCCGCGGCAGGCTGGTGCTGCGGGCGAAAGCCCACATCGAGCGCCAGAAAAACGGCAAAAGCTTCATCGTGGTGACGGAGCTGCCGTACCAGGTGAACAAGGCGGCGGCGCAGGAGAAGATCCTCAGGCTGTCCGAAAGCAAGAAGGCGCTGTTTGCCGGCATTTCGGACATCCGCGAGGAGTCCGACCGCGCGGGCATGCGGGTGGTCATCGAGGTCAAGAAGGACGCCGACCCCGAAAAAATCCTCAATTATCTCTACAAGTACTCCGACCTGCAGGTCAACTTCGGCGTCAACATGGTGGCCATCGCGGACGGCAAGCCCAAACTGATGGGCCTGAAGGAGCTGCTTGCCCACTACATCGAGCACCAGAAGAACGTCGTCACCCGCAGGACCCGCCACGACCTCGAGGCCGCCGAGCGCCGCGCCCACATTCTGGAAGGGCTCATCATCGCGGTGGACCACGTGGACGAGGTCATCCGCCTCATCCGCGCCAGCAGGACCCCGGCGGACGCGAAGGACGCCCTCCTGCAGCGCTTCTCGCTGACCCAGGTTCAGGCCCAGGCGATTCTGGACATGCGCCTCGCCCGCCTGACAAGCCTGCAGATCGTGGAGCTTCGGGCGGAGTACGATGAAGTCATCAAACTCATCGCCGAGCTGAAGGCGATTCTCGAAAACCCGAAAAAGCTCATCGCGGTCATCAGGCGGGAGCTGCTGGAAATCAAAAGGAAGTACGCCGTCCCCAGAAGGACCGCGCTCATCGACGGCTGCCCGGACATCGCCGTGGACGAGAGCGAACTCAAGGTGGTGTCGGACGTGACGGTGTACGCCACCGCCGCCGGCATCAAGCGGGTGGGCGCGAAGCTGTTCGCCCAGAAGGGCAGCCAGGAGGAGGGAAGGACGCATTTCGCCCTGGACACCCGGACGGACAGGCGCGTGCAGTTCTTCACCAACCGCGGCACCATGTACGCCATCGACGCCGAGGACATCCCCGAGCCCAGGGGAAAGCAGCTGGGCTCCATGCCCGCCGCGCTGTTCGCCGGCTGGAACGACGGCGAGCGCATCGTCGCCGCCTTCTCCTTTGACGCTTATCCCGAGGATTCGAGCCTGCTGTTCTTCACGAAACAGGGCATGGCAAAACGGGCGTCTTTGGCCGAGTTTGAAACGCGCAACAAGAAGTACGCCGCCATCGGCCTCAAAGAGGGGGACGAGGTGGTCTCCGTCGTGCTGGACAATGGCCTTCCCACCGTGCTGATGGTCACCGAAAAGGGCATGAGCATCCGCTTTGCGGCGGACTCCATCCCCCGGATGGGAAGAACCGCCGCCGGCGTCAAGGCCATCGCGCTGGAGGAGGGGGACGCGGTGCTCTTCGCGCAGCCTGTGCCGGAAGACGGGCAGATGCTGCTCATCAGCGATCTGGGCTACGCCAAGCGCACCCTGATTTTGGACTACGAGTGCCAGAACCGGAACGGCAAAGGCCAGCGCACCTTCGAGCTGAAAAAGAGCGGCGCGAACGGCACGAAGCTCGCCGCGGCGCTGCTGCTCACCGGGCCCGCCACCTTCGCCGTGGAACAGCTGCGAAGCGGAAAAACGGTGTTTTCCACCGACGAAGTGCTGGTGGAAAAGCGCCAGTCCCGCGGGCAGCCTCTGGTGATGGCCATGCTGGACGACGTGGTCATCGACGCCTACATCGCGGACGACAGGGCGCAAAAGGGCTGATCGACGCATAAAACGCCCGCAAACAGGTATGCAGGCGGGGGGCACGTGCATACATATTCCACATACGGCCGTCGGAGGTGGAATATGGACTGCACCAACCGGGTAACGCTTTCCGGCAGCGTCAAGGGAGAGCTGACCTACTCCCACAGCGTATACAGCGAGGCGTTTTACACCTGTTTTCTGCAGGTACCGAGGCTGTCCGGGACGTTGGACGTGCTGCCTTTGACCGTTTCCGAGCGACTTCTGACCAACGCCGTAATCGCGGACGGTACGGTCATCACCGTTTCGGGACAGCTCAGGTCTTATAACAAATTCATCAAGGGCGCGTCGAGGCTGATTCTGACCGTCTTCGTACAGGAAATCGCCTTTGGCGGCGAGCCGGTGAACACCATCGCCCTGACCGGCTATCTGTGCAAGCCGCCCACGTACCGGGTCACCCCGTTCTCGCGGGAAATCACAGACCTGCTGCTGGCGGTCAACCGGGCGTACAACAAGTCGGACTACATTCCCGCCATCGCCTGGGGAAGGAACGCGCGCTTCGCCGGAACCCTGAACGTGGGGGACTGCATCGCCGTCACCGGCAGGGTCCAGAGCCGGGAATACAAAAAGCAGCTTCCCGAGGGCGGGGAGGAGATCCGCACCGCCTATGAAGTCTCCATCGCCACGCTGGAACTCATCAAGCCCCCGTAAGGGCAGACGCAGCCTGAGCCGGCATTTGATGCGCGCCGCGAAGGGCTTGCCGCCTTTCGCCGCGACTGTTCCGCTTCGGCCAGTAGAGAGACCAATTTCGTCAAATTCCTTGCGAAAAAAGGACGGATTATTCCGAATCAACGAAGCGGTATGACGAAGTCCCCGAATCGGGGACTTGTTTTTTTACAGTACTGTGTTAAAATAAAAAATAAGGTGTACATGGATTCGGCTTACTTGTGGAGGTAGTCAATGGAATACAAGGGCAAACTCAGCTCGGAGGAGTTGGACGAACTGTTTTCCGCAATCCTCCTTCTGGAAACGAAGGACGAGTGCTACCGCTTCTTTGAGGATATCTGCACCATCAGCGAGATCAAGGCCATCGCCCAGCGCCTGTGCGTGGCCCGCATGCTGGACGAAAAAGTCACCTATCAGGACATTTCGCAGAAAACCGGCGCCTCCACGGCCACCATCAGCCGGGTCAACCGCTGCCTGCAGTACGGCGCAGGGGGGTACAGACTGGTGCTGGACCGCATGAAGGAAAGGCAGAGCTGAGAAAATCGCATAACCCATGGCCGCGACGCGGGATTCTGTGCGCCGCGGCTTTTTTGCTGTACGATGCGCCAGGATTCTGGTAAAGTGTATGGCGGAAAGGATGTAGGAACGATGATCGACTTGGACGTTTTGAACCCCCAGCAGAGGCAGGCCGTGCTGACCACGGAAGGGCCGCTTCTGGTGCTCGCGGGAGCGGGCTCCGGCAAGACCAGGGCGGTGACGTACCGCATCGCGGCGCTGCTCGATGCCGGGGTTTCGCCATATGAGATTCTGGCGCTGACCTTTACCAACAAGGCGGCCAAAGAGATGCAGGAGCGCGTCATCGACCTGGCCGGCGCGGCGGGCGAGCGCGTGTGGATGAGCACCTTCCACTCCTTCTGCGCAAGGCTTTTGCGGATGGACATCGAGCGCCTGGGCTACACGAGGGATTTTGTCATCTACGACGACGCGGACCAGATGGCGGTGATCGCCGAGGTCCAGCAGAAGATGAACTTCCGGGAAGAGGAGTGGCCCAAAAAAATGCTCCGCGCCGTGTTTTCGGACGCGAAGAACAAGTCCCTCCGCCCGGCGGAATACATTCTGCAAAGCGGCGACTCCTTCCGCGCCCCCAAGCTCGCCGAAGCCATGAAGCTGTACGAAAAGGCCATGGCGGCGAACAACGCGCTGGATTTCGACGATCTGCTTCTCAAGACGCTGGAGCTCTTCCGCGCCTTCCCCGAGGTGCTGGACAAGTACGCCACGCGCTTTCGGTACATCCACGTGGACGAGTACCAGGACACCAACCTCGCCCAGTACACGCTGGTGAAGCTGCTCTCCTCGGTGCACAACAACATCTGCGTCGTGGGCGACGACGACCAGTCCATCTACGGCTGGCGCGGGGCGGACATCCGGAACATCCTGGACTTTGAGCGGGACTACCCCGGCTGCACCGTCATCCGGCTGGAGCAGAACTACCGCTCCACGTCGACCATTCTGGAAGCCGCCAACGCCGTCATATCCAACAACCAGGGCAGAAAGCCCAAGCGGCTCTGGACGGACCGGGGCAAGGGCGCGCCCATTTCGCGGTACACCGCCTGGTCAGAGCGGGACGAGGCGGACTTCGTCTGCCGCACCATTTTGCAAAGCGGCAGACCGAAGAGCGATTTCGCCGTCCTCTACCGGGTCAACGCCCAGTCCCGCGTATTGGAAGAGGCGCTGACGGGCTACGGCATCCCCTATACCGTGATCGGCTCTTTGAAATTCTACGACCGGGCGGAAATCAAGGACGTGCTGGCTTACTTGCGCCTGATCGTGAACCCCAGGGACGACGTGAGCTTTAAGCGCGCCATTTCCGTCCCCCGCCGCGGCATCGGGGACGCGGCCATCGCCGAGCTTTCCGCCGCTGCGGAGCAGGCCGGCCTTCCGCTGATGACCGCCTGCATCCGGGCGGACAGTCTGCCCATCTCCCAACGGGTGAAGACCAAGCTCAAGCCCTTCGGTGAGCTCATCACCCATCTTTGCACCCAGGTGCTGCTGTGCCCCCTTTCGGAGGCGGTGGAGGAGCTGATGGAAAAATCGGGTTATCTGCAGTACCTGCGGGAGGAAAAGCGTGCCGACGGCCGCAACGAGGAGCGGGAGGAGAACGTCCGCGAGCTCATCAACGCCATCGCTGAGTTTGAGAAGAGCAACCCGGAGGACACGCTCTCGGCGTTTTTGGAAAACGTGGCGCTGGTGTCGAACGTCAACGAGGAAACCGGGAGGGACGCCGTGACCCTTTTGACCATCCACAGCGCGAAGGGGCTTGAGTTTCCGGTGGTGTTCCTCGTCGGCATGGAGGAGGGTATCTTTCCCACCTCCCGTGCCCAGTACGACGCCGACGGCCTTGAGGAGGAGCGAAGGCTGTGCTACGTCGCCATCACCCGCGCCAGGGAAAAGTTATGGCTCTCCCGGGCGGAAAGCCGCGTGATGTACCGGGACGTGCAGCACAACAAGCCCAGCCGGTTTTTGGCGGAAATCCCGGAGGAGCTGTTCGACGCGCCGGAGGTGCGCCGCCGCGAGACTTACGCAAGGTCTTCCGGCGGGGAGCATGCCGCTTCCTCCGCTTCTTCCGCGACCGCTTCGCCGCTGAAGCCCGCCCGGGACCTTTCCAGAAGGAACCTCCCCGCCGGGGGCGAGGTGTACAAGGCCTCGCCCAGGGAAAAGAAGTCCTTCGCCTTCAGCGCGGGCATGAAGGTGGTACACGACACCTTCGGAAGGGGAATCATTCAGGATGTGTCGGGCAGCGTGCTGACCGTCAGCTTCGAGCGGTGCGGCGTCAAGAAGCTGGTGTCGGGCTACGCGCCCATCAGGCCGGAATAAAGGAGGACCGACGTGGACGAAAAGCGCATGGCCGAACTGGTGGAGCGGCTGAACGAACTTTCCTATCAGTATTACGTGCTGGACGCGCCCACGGTTTCGGACGCCGAGTGGGACGCGTTGTATGATGAGCTGGTGGAGCTGGAGCGCAAAACCGGCGTCGTGCTTCCCGACTCGCCCACGCGAAAGGTGGGCGGAAAGCCGCTGGAGGGCTTTGCCAGCCACCGCCACAGGCAAAGGCTGTACTCCCTCGCCAAGTGCAAGGAAAAGGGAGAGCTAATTGACTGGATGCGCCGCGTCGAGCGGCTGAAGGAGGAGTACGAAAGGGCCGCGGGCACAAAGCTCCCGCCGCTGGAGTACGCCCTTGAGTACAAATTCGACGGCCTGACCGTCAACCTGACCTACACGGGCGGCATGCTCACGCTCGCGGCGACCCGGGGCGACGGCGTGGTGGGGGAGGTCATCACCGAGCAGGCGAAAACCATCCGCAACCTGCCGCTTTCCATCCCCTTCAAGGGGGACGTGGACGTGCAGGGCGAGTGCGTCATGCGCCTTTCGGCCCTGGGGGAATACAACAAAACCGCGGCGGAACCTCTGAAAAACGCCAGAAACGCGGCCGCGGGCGCCCTGCGCAACCTGGACCCTGCGGTCACGGCGTCACGAAAGCTCACGGCGTACCTGTACAGCGTCGGGCATGTGGAGGGCGCAGCGATCTCCGACGAGCGCGAGGTCTTCGACTTTCTGCGGGAAAACCGCCTGCCAACGCTGGGGGCGCTGGGGTACTTTTCGGACTTTGACAGCCTCTGGGCCGCCATCGAGGTTGCGCAGAAAAAGCGGAACGAGCTGGACTTTCTCATCGACGGACTGGTCGTCAAGGTGTGCGACTTCCGCACCAGGGAAGCGTTGGGATACACCGACAAGTCCCCCCGCTGGGCGATGGCCTACAAGTTCCCGGCGGAGGAGATGACCACCACCGTGCTGCGCGTCGACTGGGAGGTGGGCAGGACGGGCAAGCTCACCCCCGTGGCGACGCTGGAGCCGGTGGACATCGGCGGCGTCACCGTCAAACGCGCCACGCTGAACAACATGGGGGACATTGCGCGCAAAAACGTGGGCGTCGGTTCCAGGGTGTTCATCCGCAGAAGCAACGACGTCATCCCCGAAATCCTCGGCGCCGTGCCGGGGGACCAGCCCAGGGAGCGCATCCTGCCGCCCAGAGTGTGCCCCGCCTGCGGGGCGCACGTGGAGGATCGGGGCGCGCACCTTTACTGCACCAACTCCCTGTCCTGCCGGCCGCAGATCGTGGGCAGGCTGACGCACTTCGCCTCCCGCGGCGCGATGGACATCGAGAGTTTTTCCGAAAAGACCGCCGAGTTCCTGGCCGAGCGGCTGGGGTTCGACTCGGTGTGCGACCTGTACCGCCTCGCGCCCGGCTCTTTGTCCGGCATGGAAGGGTTTGGGGACAAGCGCGAGGCCAAGCTCCTTTCGGAAATCGAAAAAAGCAAAACCCAGCCCCTTTCGCGCTTTTTGTTCGCGCTGGGCATCCCCAACGTGGGCGCGAAGACCGCGAAGGACCTTTCCGCCGCCTTCGGGACGCTGGAGAATTTGCGCAGGGCGGACGTCGACGCCCTGATGGCGGTGCCCGAAGTGGGCCCCGTGGTGGCGCAGTCCATCGTGGAGTTCTTCTCGGACGAACGCATCGCCTCACAGGTGGATGAACTGCTCGCCCTTGGCGTCAACCCCGTGCCAGACGAAAGGCCAGCCGCAGAGGGCAGCCCCTTTGCCGGCAAAACCGTGGTGCTGACGGGCACGCTTTCCTCCATGACCCGCAGCGAGGCGACGGAGATCATCGAAAGGCTGGGCGGCAAGGTGGCCGGTTCGGTCAGCAAGAAGACGGACATGGTCATCGCCGGCGAAAACGCGGGCAGCAAGCTGGAAAAGGCGCAAAAACTCGGCGTCAGGGTGGTGTCCGAGCAGGAATTCAAAGAGATGTTGAACTAGCGCGCGAAAAATGGTACGATAACATCCGCGCACGCAAAAACCGCACAAAACTCCGCATTTGCGGATTTGCCCGCGGCCGCGCCGCGCTTCGCCGAAAGCGCCCCATGCACGGCAGCAGGTATCGCGCCGGGCGATGCGCCGTAACGGCGAAACCGACTAAGAAGGAACCACAGGATCATTCCATGAAATTGGGAAAGCTCACCAACGAGCAACTGAAAAGGCTGGTGCTGGACAGATTCTGCCGCACCAGGAGCGAAGTGGTCGCCGGCAGCGCCGTGGGCGAGGACTGCGCGGCCATCGACCTGCAGGGCGAACTCTGCGTTCTTTCCACCGACCCCATCACCGCGGCCACCGGGAACATCGGCGCGCTGGCGGTGCACGTCTGCTGCAACGACGCGGCTGCCTGCGGCGCCGAGCCCGTGGGTCTGCTGGTCACCATGCTGCTCCCCCCCGGCACCACCGAGGACTATATCTCCTCCCTGGCGGCGGACATTTCCGACGCCGCCATCCACTGCGGGGTGGACGTGCTGGGCGGCCACACCGAAATCACCGATGCCGTCAACCGGCCGGTGATCTCCGCCTCCGTGGTGGCGAAGGTGCCGAAAAACGCCCTGGTGACCACCTCCGGCATGAAGCCGGGGGACGACATCGTCATGACCAAGTGGGCGGGGCTGGAGGGCACCGCGATTCTGGCCGCCGACCACAAGAGCAAACTGGAAAACGTGTGGACCGAGGCGGACTTCATGGAAGCCAACGCCCTGGCCACCCAGTTTTCCGTCACGCGGGAAAGCCGCATCGCCTGCACGGTGGGGGGCGTCACCGCGATGCACGACGCCACCGAGGGCGGCGTTCTCGGCGCCATCTGGGAACTGGCGCACGCCTCCGGCTGCGGCGCGGCGGTCCGCAAAAGCGCCATCCCGGTCCTTTCCATCACAAAGAAGGCCTGCGAGGCTTTGCGTCTGGACCCTTTGCGCATGATCAGCAGCGGCGTGCTGCTCATCGCCACCGAGCGGGGGGAGATGCTCTGCGCCACGCTGAACGCGGCGGGCATTCCCGCGGCCATCATCGGAAAAGCCATGGAGCGCGGCGTCACGCTGGACGGCGCGCCCGTACAGCCCCCGGAGGGGGACGAGTTGTTGAAGCTCCTTTGATGTGTTATACTAGTAAGAAATTTCGTCTGGCAAAGACTAACTGGAGGGCGCAATTTGGCAAACAGCATGACGGGCTTCGGCCGGGCCACCGCGAACCGGGACGGCAGGGAGTTCACCGTCGAACTCAAGAGCGTTAACCATCGTTTTCTGGACATTTCGGTTCGTTTACCCCGTTCGGTCAGCTTTGTCGAGGACGCCATCCGCAAGGTGCTGTCCGAGAAGCTCACCCGGGGGCATGTGGACGTTTTCGTGAACTACAAAAACACCCGGAGCGACGCCCGCACCGTCAGCGTGGACAAAAACCTCCTGCTCGCATATCTTGCGGCAGGGGAGGCGGCGGCGGCGTTCACCGGCCTTCCCTGCGACGTGACGCTGTCCACCGCGCTGAAGTACCCGGACGTGCTGACCGTCACCGAGGCGGAGGAGGACGCGGAGCTTCTTGCGCAGATGGCGGCGGAAGCCGCAGCCATCGCGGCGGACGAGCTTGTCCGCATGCGGCAGGCGGAGGGCGCGCGGCTGTGCGAGGACCTTCTGCAGCGCGGCGAGGTGCTGAAAGGCATCGTCGAACGCATCACAGAGCGCGCGCCGCTGGTGGTCAGGGACTATCAGACCAGGCTGCGCGAGCGCATCGCGGAACTGCTGAACGGCGCGGCGGTGGACGAATCCCGCCTCGCCATGGAGGTCGCGCTGTTTGCCGACCGGGCGAGCATAACGGAGGAACTGGTGCGGCTCAAGAGCCACCTTTCCCAGATGGAGGCCATGCTCTCCTCCAGGGAGGCGACGGGCAGAAAGCTCGACTTTCTGGTGCAGGAAATGAACCGCGAGATCAACACCATCGGCTCGAAGGCATCCGACCTTGAAATCGCCAACCTCGTCATCGCGGGGAAGGCGGAAATCGAGAAGATCCGCGAACAGGTCCAGAACATCGAATAGGAGTCACTATGCAAAGCAAGCTCATCAACATCGGCTTTGGCAACATCATCGCCGGCGGAAGGGTCGTGGCAGTGGTCAAGCCCGAGTCCTCCCCCATCAAGCGCATCATCCAGGAAGCCAGGGATGCCGGAAGGCTGATCGACGCCACCTACGGCAGAAGAACCCGGGCCGTGATCATCATGGACAGCAATCACATCGTGCTTTCGCCCGTCCAGCCGGAAACCGTGGCCCACAGGGCCATCGGCAAGGACACGGACAAGGTCGACGAGGATTGACATCCGTTTGCGTGTTTCGGAGGGAATAAAATGGAGAAGCAAAAAGGCCTGCTGCTTGTGGTTTCGGGGCCTTCGGGCGTCGGCAAGGGCACAATCTGCAAGGCCGTGATCAACCGGAACCCGGGCGTCAAGCTTTCCGTTTCGGCAACCACCAGAGCCAAGCGCCCGGGCGAGGAAGAGGGCAAGAGCTACTTTTTCAAAACCAGGGAGGAATTCGAGCGCATGATTCGGGACGGCGAGCTCCTCGAACATGTGCTGCTCTTCAATTCGAACTATTACGGCACCCCGCGGGCTAACATCGAAGCCGAAATCGCCGCCTGCAACGACATCATACTGGAAATCGACTACCACGGCGCGCTGACGGTGAAAAAGACCTACCCGGACGCCGTTTTGATCTTTGTCGCGCCGCCGGTCATGGAAGAGCTGAAGACGCGCCTGGAGCACCGGGCGTCGGAGTCCGAGGACGCCAAGCGCATCCGCCTCAAGACCGCCATGGAGGAGATGCGCATGATCGGCGCGTACGACTACGTCGTCGTCAACGACAGCGTCGAAAAGGCGGTCACGGCCATCGAGGCCATCATGACCGCGGAAAAGTGCAAGGTCAGCCGCAACGAAGCGCTGCTGAAAAAACTCATGGAGGAATGATCGATGATACACGCTCCGCTGAACAAGCTGATGGAAAGGGTGGACAGCCGCTACACGCTGGTGAGCGTGGTGGCCGCCCGCGCGAGGGAGATCGTCGAGCATCCGGAGAAATCGCCGGACGCCCAGTCCAAGCCGGTGACCGCCGCGATGGAGGATCTCCTCGAAGGCCGCATCACCTACGAACGGCAGGATGATCTGAAGTGATGCACGGCAAAAAGACCGTCCTTCTGGGGGTGACGGGCTCCATCGCCGCCTACAAGGCGGTGGAACTCGCCTCCGCCCTTATCAAAAAGGACCTGGACGTGGTGGTGGTGATGACGGAGGCCGCCACCCGTTTTGTCACGCCGCTGACCTTTGAGACCATCACCAAAAATCCGGTGAGTACCGAGCTTTTTTCCAGGGAACGGCCCTACGAGGTGGAGCACATCTCCCTGGCCAAAAGGGCGGACGTTTTCGTGGTGGCGCCGGCCTCCGCCAACTTCATCGGCAAATACGCCCACGGCATTGCGGACGACCTCCTGACCACCGTGGCGATGGCGGTCACCGCGCCGGTGCTCATCGCCCCGGCGATGAACAGCGCCATGTACAGCTGTGCCGCCAACACCGCAAACATGCAGCTGCTCAAAGCGCGCGGCTGCGCCTTCGTGGAGCCCGCCGAGGGTCTGCTCGCCTGCGGGGACGTGGGCGTCGGCAAGCTCGCGGACGTGGATACGCTGGTTTCCGCCATCCTGAAAGCGCTCTACCCCAAAAAGGATTTTCTGGGAAAGCGCGTGCTGGTCACCGCCGGCCCCACCCGGGAGAGGATCGACCCGGTGCGCTTTCTGACCAACCGCTCCTCCGGCAAGATGGGCTACGCCATCGCCGAGGCCGCCCGGGACAGGGGTGCCGAGGTGGTGCTGGTCTCCGGGCCCGTCAGCCTTCCCAGTCCCGCCGGAATCAGGGTAGTGGACGTGGAGTCCACGCAGGACATGCTGGACGCCGTCTTAAAGGAGTTCGAGTCCTGCGACTGCGCCATCAAGGCCGCGGCACCCGCGGATTTCACGCCGGAGGAAGTCTCGGGCCACAAAATCAAAAAAACCGGCGCCGACGGCATGGTCCTGAAGCTCAGGCGCACGCCGGACATCCTCGCCGCCCTGGGCGGGCGCAAGGGCAGCCGCGTGCTGTGCGGGTTCGCGGCGGAGACGCGCGAGCTGGAGGCGTACGCCACAGAGAAGCTTCGCCGCAAAAACCTGGACCTCATCGTCGCCAACGACGTCTCCCGCGCGGACGCGGGCTTCGGGGTGGACACCAACCGCGTCACCGTCTTCAGCGCGGACGGAAGTATCGCCGAGTACGCCGGCACCAAGCGCGAAGTGGCGGACTTTGTGCTGGACGAGGTGGCGAAAATCCTTCTCGCCAGGGAAGGACATCGGGACGCCTGAAGTGCATATGCAAAAAAAGCTGCCGTTTCCGGCAGCTTTTTTTATGCGCTCTTAATCCAGCGGCTTGACCCTGGAATCGTCCGGCGAAAGGTAGTCCCCCTCCATGAAGAAGCGGTAGGGCGATTCGTACTGTTCGCCGGCGACGGTGATGTACAGCCTGTCCGTCTGATAATAGTCACAGAACGTGTTGGCCAGGGCGATGAGGATCAGGCTTTCCGTGGCCCTGCCCACCGAGGAGACGATCTTCGTCAGCGACGGGGAGAAGTCCACGTGGACGTAGCCCTTGCCGTCCAGCCGGATGGACTTGATGGAAAGGTCGTCCAGCGCCAGAAGGCCCTTGCCTGCGGGCACGCGGCGGAACTGGTTGACGAAGCGCGAGCCCATGGAGGCGTTCGGCTTGACGTTGACGGTGCGCGCCTCGTACCGGACGGTGTCGGTCAGCGGCTGGGGGTAATAAAAGCGGATCAGCTGGGAAAAGCCCTGGTCCGAGGCGAGCAGCGTCGCCTCGTACTTCTCGGCGTAGCTGCCGTTTTCCAGCGTGTATTCTGCCACCAGGCCGATGGCGGGGGCGTAATACTGCAGCGTGGTCCTGCCTGTGCCGTACTCGGTGGTGACTTCGACGGCGCGGTACGAGCCGATGGACAGGTCGATGATGCAATCCACGGCGGTGATGGTCCGCCTGCCGCCCTCCACCTCCCAGGAGGTCCCGACCGCCACAGGTTCCATCAGGAGAACGTCCTCCGCGTTGCTGGCATGGTCCAGAAAGCGGTAGGTATAGCCCACATTGGCCTTCCGATAGGAAACGAAGAGCCTGCCGTTTTCGCAGCGGGTCACGCGAACCTCCGGACTCTGGGCGGAATTGGAGATGACCCGGTGCTGCACCGCGACGCCGGACTCATTTTCGTCGGCGTATTCGACATAGGTTTCAATGTATCCGCCGGAAAGGCCGGACTCGTAGCGCAAATGCAGGTCCTCGACGGGCAGGAAGTCCGCAAGGTCATAGACCACGGGCGTGGGCGAGGGTGTCGGTTCCGGCGCGGGCGAGGGTGTCGGCTCGGGCGTGGGCGAAGGCGTCGGCGCCGGCGAGGGCGTGGGCGGGGGCGCCTCGGTCGCGGAGGGGGAAGCGGACGGCGTCGCGGCTGGGACAGCCGAAGAAACGCAGCCCAGCAGGAGCAGCGCACAGAGCACATATGCGGTTAATGCACAGAATTTGCGCCGGTTCAACACGATTTTCCTCCGCTATCACAGACATGGATATTATCTCATGAAGCATCTGGGATGTAAAGCGTGCCCAGGGCGGCATGCATGAACAAACCATGAAGAAATCCTATGGGATTTGTTGACAGCAATCCTGGGAAAAAACTATAATCTACTGTACATTGACGCCTAACCGGAGAAAAAGAATGGCTTACAGGCTGATCGCGCTGGACCTGGACGGGACGCTGCTGACCGACGACAGGACGCTCCCCGATCGGAACATCGAGGCGATGCGCGCTGCGGCGCACGCCGGCGCCCTGGTCATGATCGCCACCGGAAGGCCCTACCGGGCCGCTGCGAAAATACTGGAGCAGGCGGGCATTGGCGGCCTGATCCTTTCCGCCGCCGGCGCGCGGATCGACAGCCACCCCGCCGGCGAAACGCTGTTCGAGGCGGTGCTCGCGCCGGACGCGGTGGCGGAACTGGCAGACCTTTGCAGGCAGAACGGCTGGTTCTGGTTCTGCTTCGCGGGGACGGATTACTATTACGAACGGGTGTGCGAAGCCTCGCGCGCTATCGAGCGCTACATCGGCATGCCCGGCATTCAGCTGGACTTTTCCTCGGATCACGGCAAGGCCTTTCACAAGGGCACCGTCATGGTGGATGCCGCAACCATCCGACAGGCGGCGGAACTTCTGCGCTCTCGCATCGGCGACCGGGCAGAGGTCCTGATTTCGGACAGGGACATCATAGACATCACGCCAAAGGGCATCGTAAAAGGGGTGTCCGTGCTTTTTGCAGCGCGGCTGCGCGGCATTGCGCCGGAAGAGGTGATCGCCGTGGGCGACACCGATTCGGACATTTCGATGATCGAAGCCGCCGGGCTGGGGGTGTGCATGGCGAACGGATCAGCGGCGGCCAAGGCCACGGCGGATTACATCGCCCCCTCCAACAACGAATGCGGCGTCGCCCACGTCATCGAAACCTTCGTCCTGCGCTGAGAAATCCGGACCCGCCTGCATGGCGGGTTATTTTATTCACATTTGTGAAAAAGTCGCATTGTTTCTGAAAATCGTGTATAATGGATCAAACAGACCAAGGAGGGTCTTAATGGAAAGGGTCATGTTCAAGCTCAACGGCGCGGAAGCGTCCTGCGAAGCCGGCGAATCCCTGGTTTCGCTGATCGGAGAGCGGGGCCCCGGTTCCCCAGTGCCCGTGGTCGCCGCCCTGGTGAACAACGCCGTCAAAGAGCTTTCCTACAAGCCCGCCGGCGGGGAGAACATCACGCTCCTCACGCCCCGGGACAAGACCGGAAACGACGTGTATTTGCGCGGCCTGCTGCACGTGCTGGTGCAGGCCGTGAAAAAAACCATGCCCGACAGGAAGCTTTCCATCCAGCACGCGATGAACGAGGGCATCTACTGCGAGATCAAGGGGGAGGAGGAGTTCTCGCCCTTTGAGCTCGAGCGTATCGAGCGGGAAATGCGGAAAATCGTGGAAAAGAACGAGCCCTTTATCCGCCGCCTGATCAGCCGGGAGGAGGCCATCGCCTTCTACCGCGCGGAGGGCAACATCGACAAGGCGCGCCTTCTGCGCCACCGGGAGGACGCGGTCTTCAAGGTCTACTCCTGCGGCGGGGTTTCGGAATACTTCTTCGGGCACATGCCGCCCTCCACGGGGTACGTCACCCGCTTCAAGCTGGTGATGTCCCCGCCGGGATTCGTGCTGCTGTATCCCCGGCAGAAGGACCCGGAAGGGGAGCTGCGCTTCACCCCCAGCCCCAAGCTCGCCCACGTGTTCCGCCAGAGCGAGCGCTGGGCGGACATTCTGGGCGTCGGCACGGTGCCGGATCTGAACGACCTGGTGGAAAACGGCCAGCTTCGGGACTTCATCCGGGTGAACGAGGCGCTGCACGAGCGCACCATCTCGGAAATCGCATCCCAGATCGTGCGCGAGAAAAAGCGCATCGTGCTGGTGGCGGGGCCGTCCTCCTCGGGCAAGACCACCTTCACCCAGCGGCTTTCGGTGCAGCTCCGGGCCGCCGAGCGCAAGACGGCGGTGATCTCGCTGGACAATTACTACAGGGATAGAAGCACCCTGAAGCCCAGGCCGGACGGCACCTACGACCTGGAGGACATCAACGCCCTGGACGTCCCGCTGTTCAACGAGCACATGTGCGAGCTGCTTGCCGGCAGGGAGGTGCAGATCCCCCGCTTCGACTTCAAGCAGAAAAAGCGGGTGCCCGGCAAGGTGCTGAAGCTCCAGCCCGGCCAGATCCTTCTGATCGAGGGCATCCACGGCCTGAACGAGGCCATGAGCCACATGGTGGACCGGGACGAGAAGTTCAAGATCTACATCAGCGCCCTGACCCAGCTGAACCTCGACTCCCACGACCGGATCTCAACCTCCAGCGTGCGGCTCATCCGCAGGCTGGTGCGCGACCATCTGCACCGCGGCATGACGGCGGAGCGCACGCTGGACATGTGGAACAGCGTCCGCGAGGGGGAGGAGCGCTGGATTTTCCCCTATCAGGAGCAGTGCGACGTCATGTTCAATTCCACGCTGGTGTATGAGCTGCTCTTCCTGAAAAAGTACGCCATCCCGCTGCTGAAGCAGATTCCGCAGGACAATCCGAACTTCATCGAGGCGAACTACCTTGCAAAGATGCTGAAGTACTTCGTGGACCCCGACCCCGAGGACGAGCTGGAAATTCCAAGAACCTCCATATTGCGGGAGTTCATCGGCGGCAGTTCCTTCGAGCAGTGACGCACATGCGGCGCGTTCGGCGCCGGAGGGCTGCGATGCGGCAATCAGGCTTGCACAACCTCCGATCAGCAAAACCTTCCGCCCAGGCGGGGGCAAATGCCCGCCAGCGCTTGATTTTCGGCCGACAAGGTTTTATGATGGGAAAGTACACGGTGTTGTCGAAAAAATCGGAGGGTTACCATGACCAACCCAAGCAGGGTAGCATTCACCATCTTCGGAAGAGACATTTACTGGTATGGCGTGCTTATCGCCGCGGCGGTGATGATCGGCATCACGCTGAGCTACCGCCGGGCAAGGCGGTACGGCGTCAGGCAGGATGACATCATCGATTTCGCCATCTGGGCGATCCCCATTTCGGTGATCTGCGCGCGGCTGTATTACGTCGTGTTTGAATGGGACCTGTTCAAGGACGACCTGCTCAAGATTCTCAGGCTCTGGGAAGGGGGCCTCGCGATTTACGGCGCGGTCATCGGCGGCGTGCTGACGGGCGTGTTCTTCTGCAGGAGCAGGAAGATCAGCTTCTGGAGCCTGGTGGACATTGCCACCCCCGCCCTCGCGCTGGGGCAGGCCATCGGCCGCTGGGGCAACTTCTTCAACCAGGAGGCCTACGGCATTCAGGTCACCAACCCCGCCCACATGTGGTTCCCCATGGCGGTGCGCATCGACGCGACCAATACCATCCACTACGCCACGTTCTTCTACGAGTCCATGTGGTGTCTGCTGATCTTCCTCTTCATCATGCTGATGGACAAGCGCTTCAAACACCGCGGGGACTGCTTCCTCTGGTACGTCACGCTGTACGCCTTCGAGCGCGCCCTGGTGGAAGGATTGCGGACGGACAGCCTGTACTGGGGCGATGTGCGCGTCTCCCAGCTTTTGAGCGCGCTGCTCTTCGTGGCGGGAATCGCGTTCATGCTTTGGCGGCATCTTAAGGAAAAGTGCACCGGCGTGCTGGTGGGCGCCCCGCCGTACTTCGTCCAGAGCCCCAGGGATGCGGACGTGAACGCGGCTCCCGAGGGCGGCGCGGAAAGCGAAAAAAGCGAGGCGGGACAGCAGCCCGAAACCGAAACCCCCGAACAGAAGGATGACAGCGGCGAAGCCGTCGACGAGACCAAACAGGACGACCAGTAGCGCCGGCATTGCGGAATCCGCAATGCCGTTTGCCTGACAATACGAGGAAAGAAAAGAGGCGCTCCCCGATGCGAAACCTGACCCTTTTGACGGACCTTTATGAACTGACGATGATGTACGGCTACTTCAAAAAGGGCATGCACAAGAACATCGTCGTCTTCGATATGTTTTTCCGCCCGCCGAAGAACGGCTCCACCTACGCCCTCGCCGCCGGGCTGGAGCAGGTGATCGACTACATCAACCACCTCAATTTCGACAAGGACAGCATCGATTACCTGCGCTCCCTGAAGCTCTTCGACGAGGACTTTCTGCAGGAGCTCGTCAACTTCCGGTTCACGGGCGAGATTTACGCGGTCCCGGAAGGGACGGTGGTGTTCCCCTATGAGCCCATCGTGCGGGTGAAGGCGCCAATTTTCGAAGCGCAGCTGCTGGAGACTGCCCTTTTAAACATCATCAACCACCAGACGCTCATCGCCACCAAGGCCAGCAAGGTGAAGTACGCCGCGGGGGACGCCGAGGTCATGGAGTTCGGCCTGCGCCGCGCCCAGGGCCCCGACGCCGGTATCTACGGCGCCCGGGCGGCCTTCATCGGCGGCTGCAGCGGCACCAGCTGCGTGCTCACCGGCCAGATGTTCGGCATCCCCGTCAAGGGCACCCACGCTCACAGCTGGGTAATGTCCTTCCCGGACGAGCTGACGGCATTTCGCGTCTATGCCGACGTGTATCCCCACGCCTGCCTGCTGCTGGTGGACACGTATGACACCCTGAAGAGCGGCGTCCCCAACGCCATCACCGTCTTTAAGGAGCTGCGCGCCAAAGGCCATGAACCGCTGGGCATCCGGCTGGACAGCGGGGATTTGGCGTACCTGTCCCGCGAGGCGCGCAGGATGCTCAACGAGGCGGGTTTCCCGAATGCGAAGATCTTCGCCTCCGGCGACCTGGACGAAACGCTGATCCGCGACCTGCAGATGCAGGGCGCCGCCATCGACGTCTGGGCGGTGGGCACCAAGCTCATCACCAGCGACGACTGCCCGGCCCTCGGCGGGGTGTACAAGCTGGCCGCCGAGGAGGTGGACGGCAAGCTCGTGCCCAAGATCAAGCTGTCGGACAATCCCGCCAAGATGACCAACCCGGGCTATAAAAAAGTCGTCCGCATTTACGATTCGCACTCGGGCATGTCCATCGCGGATCTGATCATGCTCGACCATGAAACCATCGACACCACAAAGCCGCTTCGCATTTTCGACCCGGTGGAGACCTGGAAGACCATGAAGATCACCAACTACACGCTGCGCGATCTTCTGGTGCCCGTCTTCGTGAACGGCGAGCAGGTCTACCAGTCGCCGGACGTGCGGGAGATCCAGAAGTACGCCACGCGGGACCTTTCCACCTTCTGGGAGGCGTACCGCAGGCTGTACAACCCCCATGTCTACAAGGTCGACCTGTCCCAGGAACTGTACGACACCAAGCAGGAACTCATCAAAAAGGCGGTCAAACTGGACTGAGGCGACAATATCTGTCTGGCATATTCTCGCTGTTGCTCTCCATACTAAGCGGGCAGCGTTTCCTGAGAGACGCGCTCGCTTTTTCATGCGGAGGTGGAAACGTGGATACCCAGACAGTGCTGGCCGTTCTGCAGATCGTGCTGATGATATGCGTATTGTTTGTCGTCGCCCAGAAGAGCGGCAGCGTGAGGACACCTTCGGTGCCCAGTTCCTTCAAGAATTCCGACCGCGAGTACCAGAAGCTGCGCGCGCTGCGCGCCACGACGCTCACCATCCCCCTTTCGGAGCGCACCCGGCCCACCAGCCTTTCGGACATCGTGGGCCAGGAGGACGGCATCCGCGCGCTCAAGGCCGCCCTTTGCGGCGCGAACCCCCAGCATGTGATCATCTACGGCCCGCCGGGCATCGGCAAGACCTGCGCCGCCCGGCTGGTGCTGGAATACGCCAAGACGACGAAAGGATCCCCCTTTCGGAAGGACGCGCCCTTCGTCGAGGTCAACGCCACCTGCGTGCGCTTTGACGAGCGCTCCATCGCGGACCCCCTGATCGGCTCGGTGCACGACCCGATCTATCAGGGGGCGGGCGTGCTGGGCAACGCGGGCATCCCGCAGCCCAAGCCGGGCGCGGTGACCAGAGCGAACGGCGGCGTGCTGTTTTTGGACGAGATCGGCGAGCTCCCCGCCATGCAGATGAACAAGCTGTTAAAGGTGCTGGAGGACCGGAAGGTGTTCTTCGAAAGCGCCTACTACTCGCCGGACGACACCGCCATCCCGCCCTACATCCACGACATTTTCAAAAACGGCATGCCCGCCGACTTCCGCCTCATCGGCGCCACCACCAAGCAGCCCAAGGACATCCCCGACGCCATCCGCTCCCGCTGCATCGAGATCTTCTTCCGCCCCCTGCGCACCGACGAACTGGAGGAAATCGCCTACAAGGCCGTGGCAAAGGCTGGGCTTTCCATCGACAAGAGCGCCGCCCAGGCCGCCGCGCGGTACGCCGCCTCCGGCCGGGAGGTCAACAACATCGTCCAGCTCACCGCCGGCCTTGCCATGCAGGAAGGGCGGGACAACATCACACTGGAGGACGTGGAATGGGTGGCGTCCACCTGCCGCTACCGCGCCCGGGTGGAGCGCAGCGTGCCCCAGTCCGCCGCCGTCGGCACCGCAAACGGCCTGGCGGTGATGGGCGACGGCACGGGCCTGCTCATCGAGATCGAAGCTTTGGCGATTCCCGTCGAAAGGGGGAGGGGCACGCTGAAGGTCACCGGCATCATCGAGGAAGAGGAGCTTTACGCCGGCGACCGGAGGCTGCGCCGCAAGGGGACTTCCGCCGCGTCGGTGGAAAACGCCCTGACCGCCCTGCGGCTGACGGAGGGCATCGACGCCCGGGATTACGACATCCACATCAACCTTCCCGGGGGCATCCCCATTGACGGGCCCAGCGCGGGCATCGCCATCGCCGTGGCGGTGGCCTCCGCCATTCTGGAGCGGCCCGCGGACTGCCGGCTGGCGATGACGGGCGAGGTCTCCATCCGGGGCCGCGTACGCGCCGTGGGCGGCGTGCGCAGCAAGCTCGCCGCGGCAGCGGCGGCGGGCGCCACGCGGGTGATCATCCCCCAGGAGAACGCCGCGGAAAAAAGGCACTACGAGGGAATGACGGTGCTCACCGTCAGCCACCTGTCCGAGGTGATGGACATCGCCTTCAGCGAGTACAGGGAGGCCTCCGCCGGCGAGGCGCGGCTGCTCACCGCCTCGGACAGCAAGGCCTGACATAAAAGCGTGAAAGGACGACGGGTTTTCCCGCCGTCTTTTTTTGACTGTTCGGAGAACAGAACGTGGACACATTATGAACTATGAAAAGATTGCCGCATATGCTAAAATACGAAAGAAGTGTGAAGACACGCACCGCAAGAAAGAGCGGCAGGGAGGCGCATAAGGAGCGGTGAGTAACTAGCGCCAGGACCGGGAAACCGGTTGACGAGGTCCGGAGTGATCGAAAGATTCGGCGGATGCTCCGGGGCTGAGCGCCAGCCTGTTCCAGACCCCAAAATCCGGGGAGACCCGGAAACAAAAGGCCTGGAAGCGCAATAACGGCTGTAAGGAGAAAACCAAATGTGCGGAATTGTCGGCTGCGCAGGCAGGCAGCCTGTGGCAACTATGCTCGTCGACGGGCTGAAGGCCCTCGAATACCGCGGGTACGACAGCGCGGGGGTCGCTCTTTCGGGGGTTGACGGGCTGACCGTCATCAAGAAAAAGGGCAGGGTCTCCTCGCTGGAGGAAGAGATCGGCAAACGCCGCCCGAAGGGGAACACCGGCATCGGCCACACCCGCTGGGCGACCCACGGCGAACCGAGCGACGAAAACGCGCATCCCCACGTTTCCGAAAATGAGGACATCGCCGTTGTGCACAACGGCATCATCGAGAACTACGCCCCGCTCAAAAAGTGGCTGACGGAGCAGGGCTACGAGTTCCGCAGCGACACGGACACCGAAGTCGTCGTCCACCTGCTTTCCTACTATTATGAAGGCGACCTCAAGCAGGCCATGCTCAAAACTGTCGCCCGCCTTTCCGGCTCCTATGCGCTGGCGGCGGTCTGCGCCAGAGAACCGGGCAAGATCGTCTGCACCCGGCGGGAAAGCCCGCTGGTGGTGGGCTTCGGCAAGGGCGAGAACTACCTCGCCAGTGACGTTTCCGCCCTCATCAAGTACACCCGGGACGTGTGTTTTCTGGGCGAGAACGACGTCGCCGTCGTCGAGGCGGACGGCATCCGCCTGTTCGACTGCGAGGGCAACCCCGTGAACCGGGAGCATTTCCGCGTGGACTGGGACATTTCCGCCGCGGAAAAGGGCGGCTACGACCACTTCATGCTCAAGGAGATCTACGAGCAGCCTGGAGCGCTGAAGAGCACCATCCTTCCCAGGATTTGCGACGGGCGCATCCGGTTCGAGGGGATCGACGAGGAGTTTTTGCGCTCGGTGAAGCGCATCGTCATCTGCGCCTGCGGCACGGCGTACCACGCGGGGCTGGTGGGCAGGCGGTGGATCGAGTCCTTCGCCCGCGTTCCCGTGGAGGCGGACATCGCCAGCGAATACCGCTACCGCGACCCCATCCTGTCTCCCGACGACCTTTGCATCGTCGTCAGCCAGTCCGGCGAGACGGCGGACACCATCGCGGCCCTTCGCACCTTCAAGAAGGGCGGCGGCAAGGTGCTCTCCGTCACCAACGTCGTCGGGTCCACCGTCGCCCGGGAATCCGACATGGTGGCTTACACCTGGGCGGGCCCGGAAATCGCCGTCGCCTCCACCAAGGCGTACACCACCCAGCTGGCGGTGCTGCTGATGTTCGCCATGGAGCTGGGAAGGGCAAGGGGCACGCTTTCGGAGGAGCAGTACAATGAACTCCTGAACGGGCTGTTGAAGGTGCCCGATCTGGTGGAAAACGCCCTCGCGCTGTCGGGTTACGCCCAGAGCGCCGCCAGAAGGCATTTTGCCCAGAAGAACGTGTTCTTCATCGGAAGGGGGCTCGACCAGCCCGCCACCATGGAAAGCTCCCTGAAGCTGAAGGAAATCAGCTACATTCACAGCGAGGCCCTGCCGGCTGGCGAACTCAAGCACGGCACCATCGCCCTCATCGAGAAGGGCACGCTGGTGGTGGCGATGTCCACCCAGTCCGCCCTGCGGGAGAAGCTCGCCTCCAACATCAAGGAGGTCAAGGCCCGCGGCGCCCAGGTGCTGCTCATCGCAGACAGAACGGCGGCGGACGCCATCGAGGGCGTGGATGAGCTGCTGCCCCTGCCGGAGGCGGCGGATGCGCTGGCGCCGCTGGTTTCGGTGATACCGGCGCAGCTGTTCGCCTATTACTGCGCGACCTTGCGGGGCTTCGACCCCGACAAGCCCAGAAACCTTGCCAAGTCGGTCACAGTGGAGTAAAGCTCGCAACGGGGCGGCGTCAGGCCGCTCCGTTTTGCACAATGCCTGTGCGCGCTTCGCGTTTACGGGAATAACGGCCGGCTCTCGCGGCAAAGGGAGGCGACTCCTGTTGGCGATTATGCCATACATTGCCCGCCCCCGTTTGCTTGCAACCCTCAGAGGGTGACTGTATAATACTCCTGGTAGGAGGAAGACAGATGATTGACAACGAAACAACGCTGATGCCGCTCATACCCTTGCGGGGGCTGACGGTTTTTCCATACATTGTGATCAGTTTCGACGCCGGGCGTGAAAAAACCGTCGCCGCGATCAACGAAGCCGTCGAGAACGACCGACTTTGCCTTCTTGTATCCCAGAAGGACGCCACCAAGACCGAGGTCACACAGGAAGACCTGTATGACATCGGCACCGTCGCCCGCATCAAGCAGGTATTGAGGCTGCCTGGCGAGTCCGTGCGCGTCTTCGCCGAGGGCCTGTTCCGCGGCAGGGTGGAGGAGATCGTCTCCAACGAGGAGTTTTTCGAGGCGCGCGTCACCCTGCTGGAGTCCACAAACGACATGTCCGAGCTGGAGACGGCGGCCATGTCCCGAAAGCTCGCGGAGGCCTTCGAGGCCTACGGGCGCGCCAGCGGCAAGATCAGCGGCGAAACCATGCTCTCCATGCTGGTGGAGGAGGATCTGGGCAAGCTTTGCGACACCCTCGCCGCCGGCGTTCTGGTGAACCTTGCCGACAGGCAGGAGATTCTGAACTGCATCGACGTGCGCACCCGCGCAGAACGGCTGCTGGCGATACTGCGCAGGGAAACCGAAATCCAGAAAATCGAGATCCGCATCCAAAAGCAGGTCAAGTCCAACGTCGAAAAGGCCCAGAAGGAGTACTACCTTCGCGAACAGCTCAAGGTGATCCACAAGGAGCTGGGCGAGGACGCGGACGAGGACGAGGTCGACCAGATCAAAAAGCGCATCGACGAGCTGCCGCTGCCCGACGAGGTCCGGGCGAAAGCCGAAAAGGAGCTCAAGCGCTACGCCCAGCTGCCCTCCGGTTCCCATGAAATCCCGGTGGTGCGCAACTGGCTGGACTGGTTGACAGACCTTCCCTGGGGCAAAACTACGGAAGACAACTTCGACCTCGTCAACGCCCGCAAGGTGCTGGACGATGAGCACTACGGCCTGGAGAAGGTCAAGGACAGGATCATCGAGCACCTGGCGGTGTGCAAGCTGAAGAACGACACCGGCGGCACCATTTTGTGCCTGGTCGGGCCTCCGGGCGTGGGCAAGACCTCCATCGCCACCTCCATCGCCCATGCGACGGGCAGGGCCTTCACCCGGATGAGCCTGGGCGGCGTGCGGGACGAGGCGGACATCCGCGGCCATCGGCGCACCTACATCGGCGCCATTCCCGGCAGGTTCATCACCGCCATGAAGCAGGCGGGCTCCATGAACCCCGTGATTTTGCTGGACGAGGTCGACAAGCTCTGCAGCGACATGCGGGGCGACCCCGCGGCGGCCCTTCTGGAAGTGCTGGACAGCAACCAGAACGCGGAGTTCCGCGACCATTACATGGAAATCCCCTTTGACCTGTCCAAGGTCATGTTCATTACCACCGCCAACACCATCGACACCATCCCCCAGCCTTTGCTGGACCGCATGGACGTGATTACCCTTTCGAGCTACACCAGCGAGGAGAAGCTGGAAATCGCCAAGAGGCACCTTCTGCCCAAGCAGATCGCGGCGCACGGCCTGCCGCCAAAGTCCGTCGTGTTGCCGGACGAAAGCATCCGCGAGGTCATCGAGTGCTACACCCGGGAGGCCGGCGTGCGCGAGCTGGAGCGCCGCATCGCGGACATCTGCAGGAAGGTCGCCGTCTCGGTGGTCACGGAGGGCAAGAAGCGCGCCATCGTTACCCCCAAGCAGGTGGAAAAGCTGCTGGGCAACCCGAAGTACAGAAAGAGCGAAAAAGACGTGATCGACAAGGTGGGCGTCGCCAACGGCCTCGCGTGGACCCGTGTGGGCGGCGAGCTTTTGCGCGTCGAGGTTGCCGTGCTCAAGGGCAAGGGCAAGCTGGAGCTGACCGGCAGGATGGGCGACGTCATGCGCGAGTCCGCCCAGGCCGCCTATACCTACATCCGCACCCACGCGGCCAAGTGGGACATCGACCCCCTCTTCTATGAGAAGGTGGACATTCACATCCACATCCCCGAGGGCGCCGTGCCCAAGGACGGCCCCAGCGCCGGCATCACCATGGCGGTGGCGATGGTTTCGGCGCTGTCCGGAAGGGCCGTAAGGGGCGACGTCGCCATGACGGGCGAGGTCAGCCTGCGCGGCAGGGTGCTGCCCGTGGGCGGGCTGAAGGAAAAGACCCTGGCGGCGCTGCGCGAGGGGATGACCACCGTCATCCTCCCGAAGGAGAACGCCAAGGACGTGCCGGAGTTCGCCGAATCCGTGCGCAAGAACCTCAACATCGTGTTCGCGGAGGAACTGTCCGAGGTGTTCGAGGCCGCCCTGACCCAGAAGAACAGCGTCACGCCCTTTATCGACGAAATGTGCGGATACAGGGTGCCCGCGCCTGAGGTGGTTAGCTGATGCTGCGCATCAAAAAAGCGGAATTTGTGACCAGCTGCAGCCTGGGCAGCCCGCTGCCCGAGCTGGGCGACGCCGTGCAGATCGCCATGGTGGGCAAGTCCAACGTGGGCAAGTCCAGCTTCATCAACGCGCTTTGCAACAACGCCAAGCTCGCCCGCACTTCCGCGACGCCGGGCAAGACCAGGCTGATCAACTTCTATTCCGTCAACGGCGGGGACTTTTACCTCGTGGACCTGCCGGGCTACGGCTATGCCAAGGCGCCCAAGTCCGAGCAGGCGAAGTGGGCGGAGCTGATGGAAAACTACCTGCGCTCTGGCAGCGTTGCCCACCTGTTTCTGCTGCTCGATTGCCGCCACGAGCCCACCATGGCGGACAGGCAGATGCTCGTCTGGATGCAGTACTACAACATCCCCTACACCGTCATCGCCACCAAGGCGGACAAGCTGCCCAAAACCAGGCGCAAGCCCGCCGCGGCGAAGGTTTCAAAGGCCGTGGGGGCGCTGGGGCCCGCCATTCCCTTTTCCGCGCAGGAGAAGCTCGGCATCGAGGAGGTCCTTTCGCGCATCGAGCAGATCGTCAACGACGAGGCGCGCGCCGCCATGCGCGAGCGCAGTGAAGCGGAAACTGGCGGAGAAAATGCCGAATCCTCCGATGCCTGACCAATGACACAAACGCTCCGGGAACGCCCCGGGGCGTTTTGCCGCTGCGTGGCGTCTGCCCGTGGGGAGTTTTGTTCCAAAATGAGCCAATGTATTTTTGCACGCCGGCGGGCAAACTGTATGCTGCGCAGACAAAATTCCCGACCGATGCGGATTTTTCTGTTTTTTGACCGGCTCTTTGCGGCGCCGCGCGCCCTGTTGGCCCCCAAAATGTTACTCTTTTCGCCGTCTTATGCGACGAGTTTTTCCTTGACAACATATAAAGGTGTTTGCATAATATGGTCGTAGCTAAAGCAATCATCCTTTCGGAGGCGTCCACATGAGCATTATCAAATGCCCCAGATGCGACATTAATTTTATTCGCGAGGAGGAGCAGTACTGCTCCATCTGCAAAAGAGAAATGAAAGGCGAGATGCCCAAAGAAGAACTGACGGAAATGTGCATTGAGTGCGGCGAGCACCCTGCCGTTCCCGGTGAAGAGCTTTGCATCTACTGCCTGAATGACCGCAAGGAGGCAGACGACGCCATCGAAACGGAAGACGATCTCATTGCCGTTGACATTGCCGACGATGCCGACGACATCGTCATCGACGAGATGGAAATCGTGCCCCTCCCCACGGAGGACATTCCCGAGGACGAACGCGAAGAGATTCACAAGGAGCTGGGATTTGACGACGAGCCGGAGGACGAGGAATCTGAAGCCCATGACGACGACGACTTGGTCTAGGGTGTCATGCGGGTATTTGCGATAGGCGATCTGCATCTCTCCCTGGCCAGGCCCAAGCCCATGGACATCTTCGGCCACCACTGGAGCGATCACTGGCCGCGCATCCGCGAAAACTGGGCAAAAGCCGGCATTCAGGACGAGGACGTGGTCCTGATCCCGGGGGACATCAGCTGGGCGATGACCATCGCCGAGGCGGCGGTGGACCTTGCCTCCATCGCGGAGCTGCCGGGCAGAAAGGTCATGATCCGCGGCAACCACGACTATTGGTGGAGCTCTCTGACCAAGGTGCGCTCCATCCTTTCGGGAAGCACCTTCGCCCTGCAGAACGACGCGATGCGCTTTTCCGGCCTGGTGGTCTGCGGTAGCCGCGGCTGGTCCAGCCCCGGCACGCCGGGCTTCACCCAGGAGGACCAGAAAATCTACCTGCGGGAGCTCATCCGCATGGAGCTTTCGCTGAACGAGGCGAAAAAGCTCCGGCAGGAAGGCGACCGCCTTATCGCGATGATCCACTATCCCCCTTTTGGCGAGCAGCTGCAGCCCACCGGCTTTACCGAGCTCTTTGAACGCTTCGGCGTGGACTGCGTCGCATACGGGCATCTCCACGGAAGGAGCTGCCGCTCGGCCTTTGAAGGCGTGCAGAACGGCGTCGCATACCATCTGACGTCCTGCGACCACCTCGGCTTTGCGCCGAAACTGATCATGGAGCTTTGAAATTCTGCGGTCCCATAGCCCCCTTCAAAAGGGGGCTTTTTTGATTGCCTTCCAGCCCCGGTTCGACCCGTTCCGCCACGGGCAGCCATGAATTTACAATTTTTTTAAAAATTTCGCGCCTTGAGAAGGAGATTTGATTTGTATGAAGAATAGTAGCAAAAATGGTAAGATGTGTGGTAAAGTGGTGCAAAGTGGTGTATAATCCTCTTACTCACCAGCCGCTTGACTGAGGTATCGCAGTGCTTATCGGGTCGCACAATCACACAATAGACAACAAGGGCAGGCTGTTCATCCCCGCGAAGTGGAGGGATGACCTGGGGAATGCTTTTATTGTCACGAAAGGGTTTGGGAAGTGCCTGTTTGGCATGTCCCTGCCCGAGTGGGAAAAGCTTTCCGCCAAGCTCGCGGCGCTGCCGCTGACGGACAAGCAGGCCCAGCAGTTTGTGCGGTACCTTTCCTCCTGGGCGACGGACTGCGAGGTGGACAAGCAGGGCCGCATCCTGATTCCCGCCAAGCTACGCACCTTCGCCCAGCTTGACAAGGAAGTCACGCTGATCGGCGTCACCAACCGCATCGAAATCTGGAACAGCGCGGTCTGGGAGGCCATGGACGCCGAGATGGAAAGCGAGTACGACGAGATGATGGCCAGAATGGCCAATATGGGTATCTGACATGGAGTTTTCCCACAAGCCCGTCATGCCGAATGAAGTCCTGCGCTGCCTCGCGCCGGAACGGGGCGGCGTGTTCGCGGACGGCACCCTGGGGGGTGGCGGCCACGCGGAGCTCGTGCTTTCCGCCCTGCCGCAGGACGGCAGGCTTGTGGGCATCGACCGGGACGGCGACGCCCTGGCCGCGGCGAGCAGGCGCCTTGCGCGCTTTGGGGACAGGTTCACGGCGGTCAGGGGAAACTTTTTCGACATTCGCAGCATTCTCGGCCAGCTGCACATCGAAAAGCTGGACGGCATGCTGGTGGACCTCGGGGTCTCGTCCTATCAGCTGGACAATCCCGCGCGCGGCTTTTCCTATCACGTGGACGCGCCGCTGGACATGCGCATGGACCAGAGCGCACCCTTTTCCGCCTACGACGTGGTGAACGGCTACAGCCACGGCGAGCTGGCCCGCATTCTCAGGGAGTACGGCGAGGAGAAGTGGGCGTCGCGCATCGCGTCCTTCATCGTGGAGGCGCGGCAGAAAAAGCCCATCCGGACCACCTTCGAACTGGTGGACATCGTGCGCGCCGCCATCCCCAACGCCGCGCGGCGGGAAGGGGGGCATCCCGCGAAGCGGACGTTTCAGGCCATCCGCGTGGAGGTCAACGGCGAGCTCGCCGGGCTGAAGCAGGCTGTGGAGGACATGGTGGACTGCCTCGCCCCCGGCGGCAGGCTGGCGGTGCTCACCTTCCAGAGTTTGGAGGACAGGATCGTCAAGAAAACGTTTGCCGAGCTACAGGACCCCTGTACCTGCCCCAAAAGCGCGCCTTACTGCGTTTGCGGCAAAAAGCCTGTCATCCGCATCCTGACGAAAAAGCCCCTCGAGGCGACGGACGAGGAGCTCAGCGAAAACCCGCGGGCCAAGAGCGCGAAGCTCCGGGCCGTGGAAAAGCTCTGATTCGATGGTTTCATCTGCTGTCGGTGACGCAGCAATTGGATTGTGCCCATCAGAACAGGAGGAACGGACATGTCTAAGCCCAAAGTGCTGCTCGACCAGTATCAGTACTACACGACCACCGCGAACGCATATAAATACGATGAGCCGGTCCGCGAGGAAATCGCCGGGCAGTCCCTGCGCCCGGCTGCAAAGCCTGCCGCAAGGCCGAGGCTCAAGGCCTCCGCAGTGGCGAGCGTCCTCCTGGCGGCGGCGCTGATGCTGGGCGCCGCGGGTATTCTGGTGGCGCGGTACGAGCGCATGTCCGCCGCCACGCTGCGCATCAACAGGCTGAAGACCCAGATCGCCAATATCGAGAAGGAGATTGAAAACCTCAACATCAAGCTGCAGTACGCCATGGACATCAACACCGCCCAGATCATCGCCAAGGAGAAGCTGGGCATGGATTACCCCGACTCCTCC
>Ga0134092_1000379_pt1 | contig 45836 bp, 42 predicted proteins | sample 3_6taG_FD_94454 | JGI IMG/M metagenome (GOLD analysis project Ga0134092, IMG submission 94454) | Switchgrass degrading microbial communities from high solid loading bioreactors in New Hampshire, USA - 3_6_20_6_A3 metaG | ecosystem: Engineered > Bioreactor > Semi-continuous > Anaerobic >... | reverse complement strand
GAATCTCCACGTAATTTCGCACTGCTTTCATTCATAGTAGATGCAAACACAGCATCAACCATGTAGTGCAAACCATAATCATTTTCCCTGGAGTTTTTCATCAACTCTTCCAGTACCTCTAAAGAACCTACAACAGGTAGATTGTTGACCTTTTCAATAACTTCATCAATTATTGCTTTTTCAGTGGATGCATTAAATATCGATTCACTATCGCTTATTACAATAAGGCCCCTATCATAAAAAACCTTTTTACCCAGTGCTTCGGCAATACTCCTTAAAGGTAGAAAGGTTCTTCCCTCCACAATTTCAGGAGCTACTTCCAGGGGAACTGTTTCCTTTCCCACCTGCATACTTTTATTTCCAACAACCAATTTCAATTCTTTATTCCCCAGAGCTACTGTAACGCTTGACGATGGGGCATCCCATCCAACTTCAGCTCCCATGGCTTCTGTTATAAACCTGACCGGGACTAAAGTCCTTGATTCTTTTATAAAGGGTTTTACTTTTGCATTTGAAGAATCAACTTGAGTTTCTTTATTATCTACCAACGCTTGAGAACTACCTACATATAGTACTACGGCATTTTCAAGCCTTTCTTCAAGACTCTTTTGAGCAGCAGGTGTTTGCTCTAAAGCTACTGTACTACATATAGGTACAACAGCAAGCAGCCAAAAAACAAAAAGGCTAAAAACCTTCGCAATTCTTTTCATTCCATCGATTCTCCTTTCATCAATTTGCCGGTTTTATTATTTGACGATAAGGGAGAAAAAAAGTTCCAATTTTATATCGTAAATATTACTCTTATATGTAATAAAAATCGAACATTAAATTATTAAAATTTTTGTAAGTCCGGAAAATAAAAATAGAGTATACATTGTTGCATACTCTATATTTTTGTATTGACCTATATTTATTTTTTAGATACTACTGCTTATTCTTTTCATAAATAATTCTAAGTCCTTCAAGGGCTAAGAATCCATTAATTTCGTCTATGGTTTCCGATTCACTGGCAATCAGTCTTGCCAGTCCACCTGTAGCAATAACTTTTATATTATCTTCCTTCATTTCCTTTTTCATTCTTCTCACAATATAATCCACAGTACCTACATAACCGTAAACTATACCTGACTGCATGCTCGAAATAGTGTTGCGTCCAATTACAGTATCAGGCTTTACAAGATCAATTCGCGGAAGCTTTGCTGCTCTTTGAAACAGAGCCTCTGCAGAAATCTTAATACCGGGACATATTGCTCCGCCTAAATATTCACCGTTGGACGATACTGCACAAAAAGTTGTAGCTGTACCAAAGTCAACTATTATGAATGGCGGTTTATATATCTCAAGGGCAGCAACAGCATTAACTATACGGTCTGAACCTACTTCCCTCGGATTTTCATACTTAATATTGATACCGGTTTTTATACCCGGACCTACTATCATAGGTTCCAATTTAAAATATTTCTTAATTGCATGCTCTAAAGAATACATAATAGGAGGAACAACAGACGCTATCACAACAGCTTCAATATTAGAAACATCAATTTTTTCAGAATTGAAAATATTCATCAAAAACATTCCAAACTCATCCGATGTTCTTTCCCTGTCAGTAGTCATCCTCCAATGGTTCAAAAGCTTTTTGCCTTCATATACACCAAAAACTATGTTTGTATTTCCCACATCCATAACAACAATCATAACTTGTCTTTCCTCCGTATTTTACATTACAAAACACCATCTATACTCCTAATCTCAAACTCCTGATCTCTTTAATTTCAAGTTCTATTTCCTTTTCAATTCTTGCAATATCGGTTCTAATATCATCAATGGTCTCTTCCGATTTTATTCTCCCGCTACTCTTTGACGAAAAATTATTATAACTGTGCCTTACTCCACTATCTTTATTAGCATAAGAACCTCTTTGATAACTGCTATCCTTCTGAAAACTATTATCCCTTGATGAACTGCTCGTACTATTAGACTTATTCAAATACTTTCCTCGATTATTTTCCCTATTGGAAAACTGTTCCTGATCACCAGATTTCCTTTTCTGAAAATCTCTTTTTCTGTTATTGCCTGCCGGATTACTGTTATTGCTACTGTTATTGTTTACATTCACACTATTGCTGTTACTATTGTCAGCATTACCATTGTTAACCACTGCCGATACCCCCTTCTGGAATATTTTTCTTACGCATTTTTAATCTATGTTAATGGACAGTGAAATAGTAGTTTAATCTTATTTCACTTTATATCCATGCTGTTCGCGGTTAAAACCACAGATGCTTCCTGCCTGGCATAAAAACTACCCTTTGTATTTTAACCCATTTTGAGAAGTTTCACTAAATCATATACCCAACAGTTCCCTTGCATTTAAGCCTAAAATAGCACTTTCAATTTCATAACCAAAAGAAAACTCCCTAATCCTCTGTACTTCTTCACTTTGATCTCCCCAAGGAGAATCAGTAGCAAAAAGAATCTTTTTATAACCATGGTTATCAATAATTCTCCTTACCTGTTCTTCTTTCATAAATCTTAGGCTATAGGAAGTATCAAAGTAAATCTCAGTTCCCACAAGATATTTTTCTACTTCATCCCAGTATGAGAATCCACCCATATGGGCAGCCACAAATTTTCCCCCGGGAAAGTCATCAATGACTCTCCTCAATCTTTCGGGAGTTGCATGATAAGGTTCCGGAAGACCAATATCCAACCCTGCATGAAACAAAATTATTAACCCCTGTTCAACCGCCAACTCATATATCGGATACATTTTTTTATCATCCACGAAAAAATTCTGGTAATCGGGATGAAGCTTTATACCTTTTATTCCTTTCTCTTTTAATCTCAAAAGTTCTTCTTTCCAATTCTCATTCTCAGGATGAATACTTCCAAAACCTATAATACTGTCATCCTGTATAAGAGCTGTCCAATCATTTATTTTGTCTGTTTGTGAAGGTTTTGTTGCTATGGAAAGAACCACCGATTTATCCACGCCGGCCTTTTTCATAGATTCTTTGAGACTGCGTATAGTTCCGTCAAGTCTCGCAGGTATCTTGGCACGCTCCGCCAGCTGAGGTACCGCTTTGGCAGCAAGCTCATCGTTGAAACAGTGCACATGGAAATCTATTACCATCTTACCTTCTCTCTTTCATTAATAATAATGTACAGGATATCTGTGAAATACACTATTACAGGATCAAAACGTATTACCTGCTCTACTTCCTCTCGTTTTAGAACAGGTTTCTGTCAAACAGCATTAACTATACCCTAATAGGCCTCTTATCGAAACTTCACCGGAAAACACCTCTTTTACTGTGCCATCCTCACATTTTACTATCAATTTGCCGTCTTTAGTTATGTCCTGTGCAACACCTCTAAACTGCTGGTTCTTGTAAATTATGCTCACTTCTTTACCTAAAGTAACCGAATACTTTCTCCACTCAGAAATAACATATTCGAAATCTCCACATTTAACTTTATCATATATTTCTTCAAACTTTAATAGGATAGCTGCAATTAGTTCACTTCTTTTTAAAATTTTTTGCATACCTAAAGTCTCTAAATACATTTTCAACGAAGTAGCTTTATCTAAAAGTTCCTCGGGAAAATCTTCTTTTTGTTGATTAACATTCACCCCTATGCCTAAAACCAAAAAGTTGATACTCTCTATCTCCATATTCATTTCAACCAATATGCCGCAAACTTTCTTACCATTTATTATTATATCATTTGGCCATTTTATTCCTGCTTTAATTTGAGCAATATCATAAAGAGCTTGCACAACAGCCACAGACGCTGCCAAAGTAATCATCTGAACCTCTTCAAACGGAATATTGGGACGCAACACTAACGACATCCAAATACCTTTCTTATTTGGCGAACTCCAACCCCTGCCCAACCTTCCTCGCCCGTTAGTCTGATAATCGGCTACAACCAATGTTCCTTCCTCACAGCCTTCAAGGGCAATTCTTTTTGCATAATTATTGGTTGAATCAATTTTGTCAAGGTATATTATATTTCTCCCCAAAACCTTTGTTTTAAGCTCTTCACTTATTTCAAAGGAATTAAGAACATCAGAATCCGGACTAAGCCTATAGCCCTTTTTTGAAGACGATTCAATAATATAACCTTCCCGTTTTAACTCATTAATAACTTTCCATATCGCTGTTCGCGATACTCCTAAAGTATTACTGAGCTGTTCTCCCGAAATATATTCCAAAGGGTTCTTTTTAAGATTTAATAAAACTTCTCTCTTCACAATAATCCTTCCAAAACAATAACAGAATATTTTTATAACATTTAACATCGATTTTACGGTTTTCTAACAGTAAAAGCCCTGTCAGTCTTTTTATCTATAAAAGCGACATAGCTGTTGCCGTCCCTTTCAATCATCTCCATCTCGCCTTTTGTTGCCCGGCCCTTAAAGAAACCAAACAATAGCCTGTCGTTCAAATTATCATATTTTTGCTTGAAATCCTCAATTATATTATTTATGTACAGCTCTTCCGAATTATCGAACAAAATAGGAGAACCCAACCCTTTATCCAGCAAACTAATCTGTTCAGGGATAACAGTAGCTGTTACAAGACACTCGGGAAGCCTGTACATTCCAAAAATATAATCTTTTATGGGCATAATGGAATCAATATATAATTTCATAACCTCATCATAATGTAAACCCAATTCATATAAAGACTTGTCTGCTACAAAGCAATATTCCGGATATACCTCAAGTTTGAGACACCTGTAATCCGGTGATTTATATTTATCCATATCATCTTTAGGATTTAAAAGAGCACATAAACATTTTTTATTTTCGAATTCTATCGGAACTTCTTTTTCATACCATTGAGACAGTTTCAAACCGCATTCTATAGAATCTCTAACTTTATCTTGAGGTACATAATAGTAAACTTCAACCATAAATACACCCCTCACAATAATAAATTAAATCATTAAATTATTGAACTGACAATAGAATTTATATATTTTTCAAAAAGCAAGCGGGCAATAAATCACAAAACACTTCTTCAGCCTTCTTGTAAAGCATAACTCCATTCTTGTCAGTACAATTGTCTATATAATCATTTATTTTGTCTATGAAACCGTCTTCCTCTCCAATTAATTCCACGAGCGGGATTAGCACGAAGGCTCTCTCAAACATCCTGGGATGTGGTATTACCAGTTCCTCAAGGTTAATCTCCAAATCATCTATCATAAGTATGTCGACGTCAATTGTTCTAGGCCCCCAACGTATTTCTCTTGTCCTATTAAGTATATTTTCCACCTTTTGAAGGTGTTCCAAAAGCTTAAGCGGTTTCAGTTCAGTATAGAGTTTTAAAGCCATATTGAGAAATTTCCCTTGCTCCAAATAACCTACCGGCTCCGTCTCATATATATTCGAAATTTTAGTAATTTTTATTTCATCTATTTCGCTAATTTTCCGAACTGCCTCAATTAAGTAATTCTCCCGATCTCCTAAATTAGAACCTAATGATAAAAACACTTTATACATTCTCTCTTGACCTCTTTATTTCAACGCCTACCCAGCCGAAATCTCCGTCAATAGGTGCATCGGGTTTTCTAATCTTAACAACAACAGTTTCTATTTTATCAAAAGTCGACAGCAGTTCCTCGGAAATTTTATGGGCAAAACTCTCAATAAGACGAAATTTATTCTTTTGGTTTATATCCTTTATAATATCATAAACTTTTGAATAGTCCACAGTATTTCCCAGATCATCGGTAATACCTGCCGGTTCCAGATTAAGAAAAATCTCAATATCCACATAGAAATATTGACCTTTTTCCCGTTCTTTTTCCAATACACCATGATATCCGTAAAGTTTAATATCTTTTAATAATATCTTGTCCACAACATATCTCCCATACTTGATTTTTTAGTTTACTATTTGTACCTTCTTGATTCTAGTCTAAAAGCAATAATCTTGTATCCGAAACTAAAAGTTCTTTATTTAAACTCGGACCATCGCATCGGTCATTCTTGCAACCCGAGCCATTTCCTTTACATCGTGTACCCTTACAAAATCAGCACCGTTAGCTATTCCAAGGGTAACAGTTGCTGCAGTCCCCTCCAGTCTTTCATCCACAGGAAGATCTAAAACATTTCCAATCATAGACTTTCTAGAAGTACCCAATAGCACCGGAAGGTTGAGGGTAGAAAGTTCTTTAAGCCTTCTCATTACTTCAAGATTTTGATCTAAATTCTTACCAAATCCTATACCGGGGTCAATCGCCATATTTTCTTTTCTAATACCTGCATTTTCAGCCAACTCAATGCTCTTTCTCAGAAATTTTATAATATCGCCCATAAGGTCATTGTATTCGCAATTATCACTATTATGCATCATTACAATACCAGCACCGTATTTTGCAACCACTTCAGCCATTGCTGTATCTTTTTGCATACCCCAAACATCATTAACTATATGTGCTCCAGCCTTAAGTGCTTTGTCGGCAACAACCGCTTTAGACGTATCTACCGATATTGGGACATTGAATTCTTTTGCCAATACCTCTATTACAGGCACTACCCTGTTTATTTCCTCTGTAGCGTCCACCGGCTGATGTCCGGGTCTTGTGGATTCACCACCCACATCAATAATATCGGCACCGTTTTCAATCATATCCCTTGCCCTTTTAACGGCACTTTCAATAGTATTGTACTTTCCGCCATCGTAAAAAGAATCGGGAGTTACATTAAGAATTCCCATTATATAAGTCTTTTCGCCTATAGGAAGTTTGTGTTTTCCACACTCGAAATATTCCGGCTTTCCAAGTTCCAATCCTGAAAGTACTCTTTTTATTTCCTCCCCAATCTCCTTAAGTACTCCCGGCTGCATCTCCAACTTGTAAATTAGCCTGCTGTATTGTGAATACGTTCCCATAATAAGTATGTCGGAAGTTGGAGTGCTGAAATTGGCCACCCCCCTATTTACAGCAACATCTCCGCCCTTACCCAGCATTTCCTGCTTAATTATGTTAGCAGCAAAAGTGCTGACATTTTCAATCTTCATTGCAATAAATAAAGCTTTATTTGAAAGCCATGGTATCGACACCGCATCTACACCTATTTTGCGGATTTCTTCTTTAGCTGTACTCATATTTTCAATAAATAATAGTCTTGCGTTTATCATATACTCATCTCCATTGCTTTTAAAAATATATTATTTGTCCCGATACACTTTTGTCCTTTATACTAAGTATTCCATAGGAATAACGCGGCTGCCGTCTTTTATCCGTAGGAGAACCGGGATTAAAAAACAGAACACCTTCAATTTCTTCATTGTGCGGTGCATGACTATGTCCAAAAACAACACAATTTACAGGATCGTTTTTAAATATATTAATTGCATTTTTAAGTGCATTGCCGCCATTCCCCATATCGCCATGGGTAACTCCAATCTTTACGCCGCCAATATCCAGTATTTTCTTTTTACCCAACTGTTGCTGCATAAAAAAATCATCATTATTCCCTGCAACGGCAACAACCTTTGCAATTTCCTCAAGCTCGTATATTACATAATCTTTTACAAGGTCTCCGGCATGAATAATCATATCCACACCTTTAAAGGCCTCTAAAACAATATCGGGTATTGCTTTGCCCCTGCTGGGAATATGTGTATCGGATACAACTCCAATGGTTACAATATCCAAAAATAATCCTCCTGACAAGTAAACTTTAGGCTTATATGCAAATTTTGAAGCCTTTTACATATCAAATTTTATTATAATACATTTATTTATTTTTTAGAAGTCCCTATATTTTCAATGGTTTCACGCTCTAATAGCACTTCACAATCTAATTTAAATTAGAAAACCTACATAGGTAAAAGGGTAAAAATTATTGTTTTATTTACATTTTTATATTAAACTAAAATAGTAGGTTTTAACATTATGGAAACTCAAATACAATATTTAAAAATACTTGTTACACTTTCACCTTTGATATTGGCATTATTGTCACAGAGGCTATATATTTAATCCGAAGGTTATTTTCATTTTTCAGACCTATCATGATATAGGAGGGTAATTATGGAAAAAACAAAACTAGGTATAAGTGTCGGTCTTCTTGGTGCAGCATTATACTTTACAGGGCTGATTAATTTTTTTGTTCTAATTATCTTAGCAGGATATGTACTTATCTTTGAAAAAAACGAATGGTTGAGGAAAAGCGCAGTCAAAGCAGTAATGGTAGTAATAGCCTTTTCCCTTGTTTCAGTTTTAATTGGTATTAGCAATAGCATACTCGATATACTAAACATCCCTTTATCTTGGATTAGAATTCCATTCAGACTTTCTTGGCCACTTAACATAGATTCCATCGTGTTAAAGGCTCTCGATATTATTGAGAAAGTTCTTTTGCTGCTGCTTGGATTCAAAGCATTCAGCCAAGGCTCTTTGAACTTAGGTCCTATTGACAATATTATAGATAAAAATGTATAAACATTTTTAATTTAGGGGGAATTTTATTATGTCTTTTTTTGAGAAATTGACAAGTGCCGGAAAAGATATGGCAAAAAAGACTAAGGATTTGGCAGATATCGCAAAATTAAACATGCAAATTAGCAGCGAGGAAGACAAAATTAAAAATAAATACATAGAAATAGACAAATTATATTATGAGCTATTTTCATCCAGTCCCGATGAGAAATTTGCAGAATTTTGTGCTTCCATAACCGAGTCAAAAAATAAAATTGATGATTTGAAAAAGCAGATCCTTGAAATTAAAGGTGTAAAGAAATGTTCCAATTGCGGTGCAGAAATTGATTTTTCAGCAGCCTTTTGCAGCGCTTGTGGCAATAAAGTGATAAATGATGAAAATACAACTACCGACAATGCTGCAGAAAACAATGAAACCAGCGAAAATACTGAAAGTGACCAAACCAATACATGTTCTGAAAGTGTTGAAGTTGCTGAAACCAGTAATATCTCCGCAAATGTAGATGACCCACAAAATGTTGAATCGGAAGTTTCCCTGTGTCCTTCATGCAATAATACCGTTTCCGCCGATAATGCTTTCTGTACTAGCTGCGGAACCAAATTAAAATAGATATACTTTTAATTCAGAACTATTACAAGATACAAAAACAGGTCAGTTACCCAACAGTAAGTAGCTGACCTGATGTTTTTTACCATAACAGCTTATAATATCCATAGTGCTGATGAAAGTATATTTTTCTCTTTTTATGTCATACACCCATAAGGAGTTAATTATGCCAAAAACGTTTTTTCAAGTATGTCTACCAAATCCTTTTCATCAACCGGTCTAGCATTATAGGATGTACTTCTTTGCTTCATAGTGAGAGCTGCATAATCTCTAATCTCTTCACTGCTTAAACTCAAATCTTTTTTAATCATCTTTTCTATTATATCCCCAAACTCGTCTATGGATGATACCTTGAACAACTCCAATATTTTATCTATCTTTTCTCCAACTGCTTCATAGTTGTATTTAAGGTATTCCCTCATAAAGTATCCATTCGCCCTTCCATGGGGTATACCTTTAAAATAAGTCAGAGAATATCCCAAACCGTGTATAATTGTTGTTCCTGTGTGGGAAATGACCATTCCCCCAAGCATGGAAACATAAAGAAGCTTTTCTCTTATATTAAAATCAATATTATTATCTATTAAGGCTTTTGTACACTCCGAGAATATTTTCATAGCTTCTAATGCCAATACATCACTTACCGGTGTGCTTCTTTTACTTAAGTATCCTTCCATAGCATGGGACAGAGCATCAACAGCCGTGTCAACAGTAGTATCATAAGACATACTCTCGGTGTAGGCGGCATCTATAAAGGCAAGCTTAGGGAAAGTATCTTCATTGCCAAAACTCATTTTCGTCTTAATATCGTCTCTTGTTAATATAGAGTAGGGTGTCACTTCACTTCCTGTTCCCGCTGTAGTGGGAATAGCCACTATTGGCAGCGGTTTATTTTCAAATACATTTTTATAAAGGTCTAAAGGTTCAATATCATTTACAGCCAATACTGCAATAGCCTTTGAAGCATCAAGGGGCGAACCTCCTCCAATACCGATTATAAAATCGGCTTTAAACTCTCTTGCCGCCTTTCCTCCTTCTGCCACATTCTCCAAGGAGGGATTGTTTTCAACTCTATCGTATACACTATATTCTATATTATATTCCTTAAGTACTTCTTCCACATGCCCCAGTGCTCCACTAGCCTTGGCAGAGTTTCTGCCGGTAACAATGAGAGCCCTCTTGCCACATTTAGCGACCAACTCTTTATTTTGTATCAAACACCCTTTGCCGAATAAAACCTTCGTACCTATCTTAAATCCAAACTGCATATTATCACCATTCTTCTTTATAAAATTGTGGACCAAATTAATTATATAATACTTATTTTAGTATTGACTATATATCGATGATCTATATATCATGTCATATATAGATGATCGATATATAAGGAGTGATGTAATGAAAATTGACAAAAGCCTTATGTCGGGAAGCACCACCTTACTTATACTTAGACTGCTTGAAAATACCGATATGTACGGATATCAAATGATTGAAGAATTGGAAAAACGCTCTCAAAACGTATTTACCCTTAAGGCAGGTACGCTATATCCTCTGCTCCATACATTGGAACAGCAAAAGATGATAGAATCTTATGAAACCACAACAGAAAACGGTCGTCCTCGAAAGTATTATCGCATAACAAAAGCCGGAAGAAAAATGCTTGAGGAAAAAAAGGCCGAATGGCAAGTCTATACTTCTGCTGTAAACAAAGTATTGGGAGGTAACTGCTATGTCGGAACATAACAAAGCCATACAGGAGTTTTTAGAAATTGCCTGTAAGCAGATACGATATAAAGGCATTCACAAAAGCATAATAAATGAACTCACAGACCATATTGAAGAGCAAAAAAATCAATACATAAAAGAGGGATATAGCGAGGGAGAAGCCACAGCAAAGGCTATACAACAAATTAGTGACCCCGTTTTGAAGGATGTCTTTTTCTTAAACAGGCATCCTTTTTTACATTAGCTTTTGAACAGCAAGATAATATAAACCTTCATTAAAATTAAAGCTAAACTTTAAAATCACCAATCAAAGTACATCATTCCCGCATATCCTAAAATATCAGTATTACTCCATATATCATTAAAGTTCAAAGTAACTTTACTGCCCCAAGAAGATACATCTATATACACCTGACCTATTGGCCTGTAATCATGTAAACCGGTTATTGTAACCCAGTGCAGCTGAAAATTCTGATTTGATGTAATACCGGTATCCGGATTTGTCCAGGGTATGCTTTTTAACTTTGAGTTCTTCCAATTTACCAGTGCAACAGGACAATCTTTACTTAATCCGTCTTTTATATACTGAACGGCATTGTTAAAAGTCGGATTTCCATTATTCCAATGGGCTTTCAGGGATAAACCTTTGCTTTTTGCATACTTGATAACACCGTCACTATACCATGACAAAAAAGGAATACCTCCTGCCGGTTGATCAAAAAAGGGTATTTTCAATGGTTCCACATATTTATACACTTCATTCATGTGAATAATGAAATCGTTTTTAGTAATGTTATCCAAGTTATTTCCACTATACAATGCTTTTAAATCAGGATTTTTTATTGCTAAGTAAGCCATCGTGTTTGCAGCAGCAACAGTACCGCATCCACTCTCTTTACCAACCTTTGTGTCAAACCAACTCTGGTCCCCTCCATAATATATAATGCCTCCTTCACCGGCAATCGGTACAAAGTCTTTCAAATTCATATATTCCACTGTCCTCTATTAATGAAAACTTCCAAATTTAGTATTATATTTCTATTATATGTCAAACCCTTATTGTTTGTTATTATCTCCATTTACATTGGTATATTTTATAACCAGACAACATGAAGTACCTGTAAATTCATGTAACTCTAAAACGATATACTTTATAAAATAAGTATTTTTATGCCCATTCTTAATAAAAACTTCAAAACATCTGCCCTCGCTACTTTCCCCCTCTTCACTTTGTTCAAAAGTAACAAAATAAAAAGCTGGATAAACCGTTGAACGGCTTCCAGCCTTTATTTGATATTTTTATCCTACAGAAACTATATACATTTCTGAGAAAAAGTTTTCTGCAATAATGATATTGCTATCCTACATATTAGATAAACGGAATCAAACATAAAAAATACCACTTAGGCTTTTTGTACCTAAATGGTATCCGGACCTTTTCAATTTTTATTAAAATTTTTAATCTTTACTTTCGTCAAAAACATGCTTTCCTATTTCTTTAAAGTAAACTTTCCTACCGATTGTGAAAGAGTTTCTGCGGTAGATTTCATTTCTGTACTTGAAATATTGAGTTTTTCAAACATCTTTGTATATTCGGTTATATTAGCTGACACTTCTTCACTACTTGCTGCTGTTTCTTCCGTAACTGCAGATAGATTGCTAATCATTTCAACTATTTTATTTTTCTTTGTCTCCATATCTTTACTTAATGTAAATACCTCTTTTACTCTAGATCTCGTATTTTGAATTGCACTTGCTATTTCGTTAAATATCTTATCGGTTTTAGCTGTTGAGTTTGTTTGATCTTCTAGAATTTTATTTATATGAGTTATCATTTTACTTATATTATTCGAGTTCAATTGTATGTCACTTACAATTGTGTTGATCTCTTCAACTGATTTGGCAGACTGTTCGGCCAATTTCCTGACTTCCTCTGCAACTACTGCAAAACCTCTTCCCGATTCTCCAGCTCTTGCTGCTTCAATTGCTGCATTCAAAGCAAGAAGATTGGTTTGTTCCGCAATACGAGATATAGTTTCCGATACTTTGCTTATCTCATCAGCTTCTCTTTGAGAATCCAATATAATTTCATTTATCTTACTTGAAAAATCAGTATTTTGCTTGGTTTTCGCACTTAGATCGTGTATAGCTTCCATACCTACATTTTTCAGCTTCTCTGTATTTTCTATTTCCTTTTCCAAAATGTTTGCTTCTTCTATAACTTTTTCAATTATTTGTGCAAGGTAATTAATATCCTCAACACCATCACTTACATCCTTTGCCTGCTGCGTAGCTCCCTGTGCTATTTGCTCAACAGATCCCGATATTTCTTTATTTAGCTCATAATTCACATTTATAGACGCAGCCAGTTGTCCCGATGATTCATTCAATAAATTTGAAACTTCATTTATTTTTCCTATTAAATATGAAAGGTTAGATGCCATTTCCAGAACTTTTTCTCCCAAAAAGCCAATTTCATCTCTTGAGTCAATTTCCATTGAGGAAGTAAGATCTCCTTGTGACACTTTGGAAACAAATTCACAGAGCTTCTTAATTGATCCCACAATTCGTTTGGAGATTAAATAAATTATCAACCACATAGTAATAACAATTGCTACTGTCTGTCCTATTGTTTCTGTTAAAGTTCTAATTGTTTCCTTTCTCGCAAAAAAAGTTGTATAGGTTAATTGAACTCCACCAATTTTTTCATTATCCTTAAAAACGTCACATTCTAATGATTGTAACAAGCTTTCATTACTATACTGTGTACCGTCCTTCTCTTTTTTAAACAAAGTTTTGTTGTAATTATCATATATTTCAACAGAAGCCACTTCATCATTTTCTAATAGTGCATTTCCAATAGCTTCGACACCGGACGTGTTAAACTGCCATAGAGGATCAATAGCAGAGACCTCGGCTATTCTCAATAGTCCTTCCGCTCTTTTTTTCAAATTCTCATATTGGGCCTTATAATTACTAACACCACTTATCGTATTGCATAACACTATAATCAATATACCGGCAATTGTCGTGGGGACAGTAAAACGTAAAGATATTTTTTTGAAATTTATGAGTTTCAACCCCCCTTTTATAAAATTGACTTTTAAGACTCTTTTTTTAGCACCTAAACCTTTCATAATAACCCCTCCAAAAATGTATACTGATGCGACGCAATATAGTCATAAAACCAATTGATCTTTTTTAATCAAGTATTGTTATTATTAAAGCGGTTATATATAACTCACAAAACTTATGTTACGATTTTCATTCAAGGTTTAAAATCAGCCCATAAATTTTTAAGTCAAGGCCCGGCTTAATCCCCATATATTATGCCTTGACATAAATTTATTGATGAGTAAACTAAACTTTTGCTAAAAATAAAGGCTTATTATTAGTGAACTTTTATTCAATTGCTTAGTGCTATCAAAAATCTGTAGGAATAAAACTGAAAAAACTTAAGATTACATAATTACAACTTTGAAATGTCTATATATTTTGATATCAAATTCAGATATTTCTTTTCCAGTTCCATGCCGTATGCGACTTCATTGTATATGTCTGCAATATTGCCAGCTAATTTAAAAAATATTATGTAGAAAGGTTTTTGTCCTCGGGAAGGTCAAGTATCTTTATATTGTTTTCAAAATTTATCTCCTCAATCAATTCAAAAATGCCGCTTTATCCGGACCATAGACTATATCTATCCGTCTTTCAATGAGTCTTTTTAATTTCCCAACCTCTTTAGCTTACTTTCAGAAATCACGTATTACTTTATGCATATATCTTACATAATAATAATCGGCAAAATAGCAGATAATATTTATTATAATATTCACAATATATCTATTTTAAAATAAAAGCCAGTAATTTATCACAAAAGTTTATTCCAATTTTTTTGCTGAGAATTTATACCTTATCTTACTATATGGGCGTTGTAACTTCTCACCACTTATGCTATACTTTTGCTTACTAATAATTATAGTAAAAATAAAGACCTTATAATTGATAAGAGGCGAAAATATGGATAAATTAGTTTTAGTCACCGGACATAAGAATCCCGATACTGATTCAATTTGTTCAGCTATTGCATATTCGGAGCTTAAAAAAAAGTTAGGTGTTAATGCAAGCCCTAGAAGATTGGGCGAGATCAACCGTGAAACAGAGTTTGTTCTTAAGCATTTTGAGGTAGAAGTACCGGAACTTTTATATACTGTAAAAGCACAGGTTTCAGACTTGAATATGGATAAGATAATACCGGTATCACCGGATATATCCATTAAAACTGCCTGGAATCTTATGAAGAAAAACAATATAAAGACTCTTCCCGTTGTGGACGAGTATGAAAGACTGCTAGGTATTGTAACTTTATCGGACATTACCAATAAATATATGGATGCCCTCGATAACAACACTATTGCATCTACCAGAACATCATTGAGAAATATTGTGGAAACACTAAATGCAAAATTACTGTGCGGCAGTCAGGACACGTTCCATACTTCCGGTAAAGTAGTTGTTGCTGCAACAAACCCAGAGGATTTACCCGGCTATGTTGACGAGGGAGACATTGTAATAACAGCAAATCGATTAGATACTCAACTTAAATCAATTGAATGTGGTGCCAACTGCCTTATAATTACTTGCGGCGGAAATCCATCTCAAGAGGTCATTGAGAAAGCCAGCAGTAAAAATATGGTTTTAATGACAACTCCCGTTGACACTTTTACCACTGCACGTTTAATAAATCAGAGTATCCCGGTAGGGGCAATAATGACCAAAGAAAACCTCATAAAGTTTAACATTGACGATTATGTTGATGATATAAAGGATACAATGCTTCAAACCAGATACCGCAGCTATCCTGTTGTAGATGACAATAACAGGATTAAAGGCTTTATATCAAGATATCATCTTATTTCGCAAAGGAAGAAACAGGTTATTTTAGTGGATCACAACGAAAAATCCCAGACAGTTAACGGTCTGGAAGAAGCAGAAATTTTAGAAATTATTGACCACCACAGGTTAGGAGATATACAGACAGCAAACCCTATTTACATTAAAAACGAACCGGTAGGAAGTACTTCTACAATCGTTGCTAATATGTACTTTGAAATGGGTATTCGTCCCTCTAAGAGTATTGCCGGAATTTTATGTTCTGCCATACTCTCGGACACAATAAAGTTTCAATCCCCTACAAGTACTTATACTGACAGAATTACTGCAGAAAAGTTGGCTGAAATTGCGGGTATAAATGATATAGATGAATACGCCAACCTTATGTTCAAGGAAGGTTCCTCCTTGCAAGGAAAGACTCCGAAGGATATATTCTATCAAGATTTTAAAGAATATACTTTTGGAAAGCGCAAAATAGGTATAGGACAGGTAAATACCATGGATAAGGAAAAAATATCCGAAATAAAGGAAAATCTGCTGGAATTTATGAAAAAGCTTTGTGAAGACAGCGGATATAATCTCCTTATGCTTTTAGTAACCGATATACTTAATCAAGCCTCGGAAATTTTATTTGTAGGTGAAGAGAAAGAACTTATTGTAAAAGCCTTTAACGTAAACATTGGCGAAAATAGTGTTTATTTACCCGGGGTAGTGTCTAGGAAGAAACAGGTAATACCTGCTATTTCAGCTGCTGTAGACAAGCTATAAATAATTTTATACTTCTTTGATTGTAAAAAAGGAACAAGGTCTAATAACACTCTTGTTCCTTTTTAATATTCTATAGACTTCAATTATACATCTTATACCATTCAGCCGGTGACTAAAATTAACCCCTTTTATTTACTTACGGTTAATCAAAGACATAACCTCAGCCCTGGTTCTGGCATCGGTCTTTATTATACCCCTAAGAGCAGAAGTAACAGTCTTAGAACCGGGTTTCTTTATGCCACGCATAGTCATGCATAAGTGCTCTGCTTCAACTACTACGGCAACACCTAGAGGATCAATGGTTTCCATTATTACATTTGCAACCTCACTGGTTAAGCGTTCCTGCAGTTGCGGCTTCTTAGCCAGCAAATCCACAATTCTCGCCAATTTACTAAGTCCCATTATTTTGCCCTTTTTAGGTATATATACCACATGGGCCACTCCTACGAACGGCACCAGATGATGTTCGCACATAGAATAAAGGGGAATATCCTTTACCATGACCATTTCCTCATGGTTTTCCTCCTGAAATACCTTTACCATTTCTTTCGGATCCTGATGAAGTCCCGCAAATATTTCCTCATACATACGTGCCACCCTGTCTGGCGTCTCAACAAGTCCTTCACGGTCAGGATTTTCTCCAATAGCAATTAGAATTTCCCTTACCGCTGCTTTAACACGTTCTTTATCAACCATTCTCATTACCTCTCTTCAATTAAATAACCATTGTCATATATTATACTTCATTAAAATGCTTCATTAAAGATAAATTTATAAAAAAATGAGATTCCAACTTTAGTAAATTACTGGTTCCATAAAAAAATATAGGTCGTTAAGTTATCAATTCAACGACCTATACTAAACTTTTAATCTTTATATAACAGAGCAATAAACTTATCCGTCTATGCCTTAGCCCTACTTTTAGAAATAACATCAAAGGCAACAGCTGCTAGAAGTACAAGCCCTTTGATTGTCATCTGCCAGTCACTTCCAACACCAAGGGAAGACATACCATTATTTAAAACTCCCATGAACAGCGCTCCTATAACAGCTCCTATAACTGTACCGACACCGCCATAAGCCGACGCACCGCCTATAAAGCAGGCTGCAATTGCATCAAGTTCAAAATTGACACCGGCCACAGGAGACGCTGCATCGGAACGGGCAGTAAAGGCGATACCTGCTATCGCTGCCAATACCGACATATTAACATAAGTTAAGAAAAGTACTTTATTGGTGTTGATACCCGACAGTTTTGCTGCTTTTTCATTACCTCCCATTGCATAAATATATCGTCCGGGAACAGTTTTCATAGTCAAAATTGAGTATCCAATAAGAAGTACGGTTATTATTGCCAAAATTATCGGAACACCTTTGTGAATAGCCAAATAGAAGAAAAATACATTAATTGCTGCTACAACAAAAACCAACTGGGCTATAAATAAAGGCAATGGAATAATATACATTTCATACTTTTTCTTTTCCGAGCGTTTCTTATTCTCCAGAAAAACATATATAACCGAAGCAAGAATGCCCACCACCAGTGCTGTTATATTTATATTTATATCCTTTACTTTGATATTTATACCCATTACATCGGAAAAATCCGGAATATATCCGCTGCTAAGCTTTACGAAACTTTCAGGAAAAGGTGCCAATGTAAGTCCTTTGAGCAAAGTATTGGTCAAACCTCTAAATACGAGCATTCCCGAAAGAGTAACAATAAAAGCCGGTATTCTTACGTAAGCTATCCAGAACCCTTGCCATACTCCAATAAGCGCTCCCGCCATAATAGCAATTAAAATAGCCAGCCATACATCCATTTTCATATTGATTATAAGAGTACCCACTATCCCACCTATGAATGCACATACTGATCCTACGGACAAGTCTATATTTCCTCCGGTCAGAATACATAATGTCATTCCAATGGCAAGAATCAGTACATAACTGTTTTGCAAAATAAGATTTGTAACATTCATAGGTTTTAGAAAAATTCCCTTTGTTGCAATCTGAAAAATAATCATAGCAGTAAAAAGTGCTATAAGCATCGCATACTGACGTATATTATTTTTTAAAACCGTCTTTACACTTCCACTTATATACGTTGTCTTATTGGACGTATTTACTTTTACCGTCTCCACCATATTCCCCCCTGTTACTTTGCATAATGCATCTCATAATGCTTTCCTGTGAAGCTTCGTTCCGGTACTGTTCCCCTACTATCCTTCCCTCATTCATAATATATATCCTGTCGCATATACCCAGTATTTCCGGCATCTCTGATGAAATCACGAGAATAGATTTGCCTTCATCAGCCAGCTTGTTTATAATACAATATATTTCATATTTTGCACCTACATCTATCCCTCGTGTCGGCTCGTCAAGTATCAATATGTCCGGTTCAGTAAAAATCCATTTAGAAAGTACTACTTTTTGCTGATTTCCGCCGGACAATTCGCCGGTCTTTTGAAATACGCTGGCAGCTTTAATGTTAAGCTTTTTTTTGTACTCTTCCGCAACGCTGATTTCTTTATTTTCATCGATTAGCCATCGTTTTACCAATCCTGAAAGGTTTGCATGTCCAATGTTGTTTTTTATATCCTGTATGAGAACAAGCCCGGCTGTTTTTCGGTCTTCTGTAACATAAGCCAGTCCATTGTCTATTGCCTGTCGTACATTTTGAATTTTTATTTCTTTTCCGTCCTTCAAAATTTGACCGCTTATGTTTTTACCATAAGACTTCCCAAATATGCTCATGGCCAGCTCGGTTCTTCCTGAACCCATTAAGCCTGCTATTCCTACTATTTCTCCCTTATGCAGCTTTATATTTACATCTTTAATTATTCTTCTTCCTTCCACTAGCGGGTCATATACATTCCAGTTTCTCACTTCAAAACACACTTCGCCAATTTTGGGAGTACGTTTAGGGTATCGGTTAACCAATTGGCGGCCTACCATACCTTTTATTATGCGGTCTTCAGTTACAGTATCATCTTTTTTCATAGTCTCTATGGTAGCACCGTCTCGAAGAATAGTAATGGAATCGGCAACTTTTAAAACTTCATTTAGTTTGTGAGAAATGAGTATTAAAGTAATTCCATCCTTTTTCAACTGCAGCAACAGATTGAGTAAATTTTCCGAATCGGTTTCGTTTAAAGCTGCTGTAGGCTCATCAAGAATCAACAGTTTTGCCTTTTTAGCAAGCGCCTTTGCTATTTCAACCAGCTGCTGCTTCCCCACGCTTATATCTTTTATCAATGAATGGGTATTTTCCCTCAATCCAACTTTTTCAAGAAGTTCTGCCGCCATTCTATGGGTTTCGTTCCAGTTTATAAATCCCATTTTTGATCTTTCATTGCAAAGAAAAATATTCTCCCCAATAGTCATATAAGGTTCAAGAGCTAATTCCTGGTGGATAATGGCAATTCCTGTGTTTTCACTGTCTTTTATATTTTTGAATACGCATTCTTTATTTTCAAAAAATATTTTTCCGCTATAGGTTCCATGGGGATAAACACCGCTTAACACATTCATTAAAGTAGACTTCCCGGCTCCGTTCTCTCCTACCAGGGCATGAATTTCCCCCGAAGCAACTTTTAAATTGACGTTATCAAGAGCTTTTACACCTGGGAAAGTCTTAGTAATATTGCACATTTCAAGAATGTATTCCATTTTATCCAACTCCCAGCTAAGGATTGAAATAGGAGCAATAATGAAAAGGCTATGACCTTGACATTATTGCTCACTATTAATGTACAAAGCTTTATAAGTGCCTTTTTAAATTAGATTTTAGAACTTTTATCTTTTTTTAAACCCCAGCATAGGATTTTGCAAAAAGATTCATATAAATTTCCAAGCACAAAAGTCCTTATTTAGACAAGCCGATTTATTTCAGATCTTCTTCGGTATAATATCCGCTGTCTATAAGCAGCTTTTTATAGTTTGAAGCATCAGCATAAGCCGGCTCACAAAGATATGTAGGTACAACCTTTTTATCGTTATTATAGGATTCTGTATCATTTACAGGAACTTCTTTTCCATTCTGAATAGCATCTATCATTTCAACTACTTGAGCCGCAAGGGTTCTGGTATCTTTAAATATCGACATTGACTGATAGCCTTCTATCATAGCTTTAACATTTGCCTTATCGCAGTCCTGACCGGTAATTATAGGAAATTGTTTTGAGTCTCCAAAACCTGCACTTTTAAGCGAGGCAATTATACCCAACGCTAAACTGTCGTTTGGTGAGAGAACAGCATCAAGATTTTTGCCATCAGCATAATAACCTGTTATAAGATTATCCATTCTTGCCTGAGCTTTTCCTGAATCCCAATCCTTTATAGCAATCTTTGTAAATTCCTTTTGACCGCTGGGTACAACAAGCTGCCCATTTTCTATGTACTTATTCAAAATACTCATCGCACCTTGATTAAACAAAGTTGCGTTATTATCATCGGGAGAACCGGCAAACAACTCAATATTAAACGGTCCTTTACCTTCTTTTAACCCTAATTTTTCTTCAATATACTCTCCTTGAAGAACACCTACCTTAAAATTGTCAAAAGTCGCATAATAATCTACATTTTCGGTCTGCATAATGAGACGGTCGTAAGCTATTACTTTAACTTTGTTGTCAGCAGCCTTTCTAAGCACGTCTGACAGAGTAGAACCGTCTATAGAAGCAATAACAAGAATCTTGCAGCCTTTAGTAATCATGTTCTCAATTTGCTGGATTTGTAGGTTATTATCGTTGTTGGCATATTGGAGTTCAACCTTGTAACCTTTTTCTTCAAGTAGTTTTTTCATGTTAGCACCGTCTTGGTTCCAACGCTGAAGAGACTGCGTAGGCATTGCAACACCAATAAGTACTTTTTCTGCATCTCCTGAAGTTGAGGTTTGTTTTTGGGAATTACATCCTGTACAGAATAGCAATAACACCACTAAAAATAGAGCGAACAATTTTTTCATCATATTAACTCCTCCCATTTTTATATATTTACTCTTTGAGCAGCTATCATAGCTAAAGTTCAATAGAGCAATTGAACAGCTATTTAAAGTGCCCAAAGGCAAAATTATATCATTAGGAAAAATATCTATATTTTAATAAATATGACTTATTCTTCAAAACAGAGCATTTTATCCTAAATAACACATTTTATATTATACTGTATAAACTTTAATTTTACAAAACAAAGTTGTATTTTTTTAATAAAAAAATAGCACAAAAATAACCAATTGTAAAACTATGCTTATTAAAGTTATATTCTAGTAGCATCTAGAAAAATAAAGCAAAAGCTTACAATTGGTTATCTCTAATTTATTAGTCTTCTATTAAAATTTTCACAATCAATAAATCATAGCAACACAACTAACCTACGTTCTGAACCATTTCCTCCGTTTTAACGGTATTGTTTTTAATTTCTGATCTCAACTCATTTACAATGTCAAAACATGTATTAAAATCCTCATAAAACATAACAATGAAATCTCCCGGTTGAGCATCAAGTATAGCTTTTTCCAATGCTTTTCCTTCGGAATAAACAATCTCTACATTTTCCTTCGATACTCCGCATTTGATAATCGAATCATAGAATATTTGTGCAACTTCTCCCGCATCTCTGCCCCTTAAGTCTGCGTCTTCCTTAATATACAACCGATCAAACGCGCCGGCACAAATCTTAGCGGCTCTATTAATACTCGAATTCTGCCTGTCTCCCGGCATACCAACAACTCCTATAAACCTTTTTGCATCCAGTTTTTTAATAAATTTTACTACTTCTTGAATTCCTGCCGGGTTATGGCCATAATCCAGCATTACCTTAAACTCACCCATATCGAATATGTTAAATCTACCGGCATTTGAGTCTGTATCAGGCAAGAAAGTTTTTATACCTCTTTCAATGATTTCAAGGGGCAAATTTAATCCGAAAAGAGCAGATACTGCTGCGAGGCAGTTTTCTATATTACATTCAAGCATACCATTAAATGTTATAGGAATGTCCCGGACTTTTATAAGGTGGATTTTAGTTCCCTTTTTAATCATTATTATTTCGTCATCATCGATAAATACTGCCATTTTACCCTGTTCAATATGATTATTAAGTATAGGATTATGTTTGTCTTTTGAAAAAAGTATAACCTCGCTCTTTGCTCTTTTCAAAAAATAATCCGCAAATTTGTCATCTGCATTTATAACTGCGTATCCATCAGGTTTAACAGCTTCAATCACAAGGGATTTTACAAAGGCAAGATCTTCCAAAGTATCAACTCCGTCTATTCCCAAATGATCATCACTTATATTTGTAATAACACCCACATCCGCCAAATCATATCCAAGCCCTTTTTTGATAATTCCGCCCCTGGCCGTCTCAAGAACTGCTGCATCTATAGTTTTATTTGAAAGCAGCAATCTTGCACTTACTGATCCGGTATTATCGCCTTTCATTATACACTGATCATCAATATAAATCCCGCTTGTAGTGGTCATACCCACTCTTTTTCCGAGAACTTTAAGGACATGGGCTATAAGCCTTGTGGTAGTAGTTTTTCCATTGGTTCCTGTGACAGAAACAATCGGAATTGAATATTCCCTTCCCTCCGGGAACATCATATTTAAAATGTCCTCTGCAACATTTCTTGACTCTCCAGCACTTGGGTAAATATGCATTCTAAGTCCCGGGGAAGCATTAACTTCAATGATTGCTCCATCTTGCTCGCATAAAGGCTTTGAAATATCTTTACAGCACACGTCAACCCCTGCAATATCCAGTCCTAAAGCTCTTGCTGCTTTTACTGCCAGTTCTGCATTATATGGATGAACTTCATCAGTACAGTCTCTGGCTGTTCCTCCTGTACTGATATTACTGTTATATCTAAGATAAACAACTTCATTAGCCTTAGGTATATAATTTTCATCACAGCCTTGACTAAGTAATACTTTTCTAGCCAAGTCATCCAGTTTAATCTTTGTGAGAGGTTTCTCATGGTCCTCACCTCTAAGTTCACTGGAATTTTCAATCTGAACCAGTTCCAAAACACTGTGAATACCGTCACCTATTACGCATGGAGGACGCCTCTCTGCTGCTGCAGATATTTTGTCACCCACAACTAATAGCCTATAATCGTTTCCACTAATATACTTTTCCACCAAAACCGAATTGGAATACTTTTTAGCTTCCAAAAAGGCAGCTTTTACTTCTTCTTCAGTGCTGACATTGACTGTCACTCCCTTGCCTTGATTTCCGTCAAGGGGTTTAACAACGACAGGAAATCCTATACTTTTAGCTGTAAAAATTGCTCCTTCCACGCTATGGGTGATATCACCCTCCGGTACCGGAATCATAAAATCCCTTAGAATTCTTTTGGTTACATCCTTATTACTTACAATATCTACACTTATACAACTCGGTGCATCAGTAAGAGAAGCTTGTATTAGCCTTAGATGCTTACCATACCCAAGCTGCAGTATACTTCCGTTACCTATCCGGGTAACGGGAATTCCTCTTCTTTGTGCTTCAATATAAATAGCTTTCGTGCTAGGCCCCAAATCATATTCTACGGCTATTTTCTTCAATTTCTCCAATTTAGCTAGAAAATCAATTTTTTCTTTATTCAATATCTCATTAATAATTTCAAATATGGTTCTGGCACATTCTATAGCGCACCTCTCATTTTTGTATTCATAGACTATATAGTATATGGACGGTTCCCTTTCAACTCTTGTTTTGCCGTAGTGAACATCATATCCTAACATGTTTTGGAGCTCTATAATCATATGTTCAGCCACATGCCCTATATAAGTCCCTTCATTAAGTCTTTCTAAAAATCCTCCTTCATAGCCTAATGAGCAATAGTGTTTTTTAAGTCCCGGAAAATACTCCAATATTTTTTCGTTAAAACCTTCAATGTCTTTAGTGGGATACTTATACAACTCCCCTATATCTACCGATATTTTTATTACCGGGTTATGACTGTAAATATTTCTTCCGCTAAAACTTTGTATATTTAAGATTTGCACTTTTCTTCCTCCTACACACTTTAAGCATGCCGCAGCGTCAGCTGCCAAGTTAATTAAAATAGCCCAAAATCTTGGGAATAATAATTTCAATGATTTTAATTTATTCTAAAAACTTCTCGTGACACCATATCAAAACCGTAACCTTGTGGCAGCACATGAATTGTAACATTCGTGATGGCAAGAAGTTCATCGGGTTTTAATTCTGACACATTGGTACTTTTTATAGTTTTCCCGTCAACCACAGTAACTGCATTTGATCCTATCACTTCAAAGTAAGCATCAGGATAAACCTTTATTGCTGTGTCTTCATCAATACCAATACCTAACATATACGGATTTTCTGCTACTGCACATAAAAGCCTTCCCATTCTTCCTCTCTGATCAAAATGCTGGTCGATAATGGCCTCTTCCAGTAATCCTAGCCCCGGTGCCATTTTTAATGTACATTTTCTTGCCGGCTCATTACTTTCACCTTCTACTATCATTGTATTGCTCATTACTGAAGCCCCTGCACTTGTACCGGCTATTACTACTCCTTTTGAATACACTTCTTTTAAAGCGTCGTTTGCTCTAGTTCCCCCAATAATACTGGTTATTCTTAATTGGTCGCCTCCTGTAAAGAATACCCCATTGCAATTTCTTATTATATCTGCATTACTTTCATCATTTGCTTCATCTCGTGTATCAATATTAAGTACCTGTATATTATTAATCCCTAAAGATTCAAAAACCATTCTGTAATTGTTACCTACTTCCCCAGGTTTTTCCGTAGCAGTTGTTAAAATCACCAAACTGCCTTGCTTCCCTACAATGTCCACAACATGCTTTAGAATAGTTTTATTTCCTTTTTTGTCTTCTGCACCACCGATAATTATAAGATTTCCTCTGACTTTCTCTTCCATACCTTTCCTCCAAAAAGCACCAATTATATCTTTATATTCTTTCATTTCCATTCTTCTCTTTTTTATGAGTTGTAACAAAAAAGCAAGGATCATCTATCCTCGCTTTTCAATCAAACTATATTCCCAGATAGTGTCTCGCATTGTTCATTATTGCTCCGCTAAAAATCAACCCAATTCCCATTAGAATTATACTTGCAACAATTACATACAACCCTGTTCTACTCCCGTTTTTTGTTGAAAGTATTCCCATTATTACACCAATAAATCCAAAAATAAAAGGATAGGCAAAGAGTGACACTACGGCAGAAATTATTCCTATTGCTGCTAAAATGCCCATTCCTCTTGCAGTCTTTTCCTGAGTATCAATTCTATTCATAAAATCACCCTTTATAAAGTATTTACACATTTCTATACTCATATTCATCAGGTTACCATTATAATTGGCAATTTTCGTAAAAACCCCTTTTCACGACTTTACCGTTATCTATAAATTTTTTCCCACCAATAAGAACACTATTTATGCTAAAATCCTCCTTGTTTATTATAAGGATATCCCCATCGCTGCCTTCCGCCAACACTCCCTTTTGCGGATACAACTTAATTCTTTTTGCAACATTCTCGGTAACTGTTTTAAGTACCTTTTCCAAATCAAGTTTTCTCTCTAAAATGGAAACCCTTATGTCTTCAAACAGTTGATATACCTTCCCAACCTCTATACCTGTACCCTTTGAAGGAATACTTCCATTACCGTCGGATGAAACAGTAACCCTTTCTATCGGTACTTTTTCTTTTAGAACCAATTCTAAAGCATCCGGCACCGAGTATCCGGTTTCACTGCTCTCTCCTGAGGTAAAATCTATGTTTCCTCCAGACTTTGCAAATTGTAAAGACTGATAAAACAAATTCTTATTTCTGTTAAGATGAGTTGGCACAAACATTTCCATAGGATAATCCGAGTCCTCCACCAGTTCAATAAGGGGCTTTAACCCCTTCTTTCCGTCTCCTACGTGTATGTGCACAATTCCTGCTTTATTGCTTAAAAGGCCACCGGTTCTAGCCTCGCATGCAATCTCCTTAAGCATATCTATTGTCGGATGTGATGACCTGTGATCGGATATAGCTATTTCACCAACTCCTATAACTTTATCAATAAGCGTTATGTCTTTTATCACCTTACCGGTTATAGTGGCTGTGGGAATTCCATAGCTTCCGGTATAAATATAGGTATTTAGCCCTTCAGTTTCCAGTGCTCTTGCTTTTGCCAAAAGTCCCTCTACATTTCTTGTAATGCTATCAAACCCCAATAAACCTACAACTGTTGTTATTCCTGCAGTTAATATATCACTAAACTTAATCTCCGGTATGCGGCTTACAAAACCTTCTTCTCCTCCTCCACCAGTAATATGTAAATGCTGATCTATAAAACCCGGACAAATTATCTTGTCAGTACAGTCAATAATTTCTACATCTATTAAATTATCCGTTGCAATATTTTCATCAATTTTATATATTTTATTGAAAGCAACCAGTATATCTTTTTTTCCTAAAAACTTAGGGGCATAACATTCACCTCTTTTTAAAAGCTTGAACATTTAATCCTCCTCTTAATTTCAATGCTTAAAGTATCATAAACTTTTTATTTGTAGTTATTATCAGCAATTCATGCCACACAATTCCAAAATAAAAAACATTATTATTATCAATCGAAAGAGTATTTTGAACTACTTCCCATAAAATACCATATAAGTTTTTAGGAAGTAAAATGTAAACTTTTAAAACCAACTTAAATTAATTCAAAAATTAAACTTCACAATTACTAGATTACAAATACCATCCGATTAAATTTTTTGAAATAGAAATTGCAAAATCTTTGTGTAATTTTTTTATTTTAAATCTCTATAAATCTAATATTTACAAATTTTAAACACAGTATAAATGGTATTATTTGCAATACAATACCTTACTCTGCTTTACTTTCACACTTTTGCCACATAAATATGATAATTTTATAATAATTTTGGTGAAAAATAAAAAATTTTTGTGTTTTTCGACAAAATATGCACATACGTTCATATTTTCCTTCAATTATATTGAAACCCTTCTATTTATTAAGGTTGCTAAGTCATTATATATTTGTTACACTTTTAATAAAACTTTATGTAAATTTAGTTTTACATAAAAATACATTATAAGGATAAAGGATGGTCAAAGTGACTGTAGATTTTAATCTTCTAACGGCAAAGCAAAAAAAAGTATATTCTGTAATTGAAACTTTTATTAAAACAAGAGGTATTCCTCCTACTGTAAGGGAAATAGGTGAAATGGTTGGCGAAAAGACTCCAGGTGCAGTTCAGGGAATTCTAAACCGTCTGGAGCAAAAAGGAGTAATTAAAAGGGAAGTAGGTATGGCAAGGTCCATACAGCTTGTTACCGATACTTCTCAATATATGACACCTGTCTACTTACCGAAATTAAAGAAGGTAAGTAATCGCAACATTTCTGATTTGTTCAATATTTACAACATAATACAGTATTATCCATTCCCTTCAGCATTATTCGAGGCAGACAGCTCACCGGAAAATTGCTTTTTAATTAGTTGTCCCGACAACAGCCTCCTTTACAGTGGAATCAAGTATGAAGACAACCTAATTATAGACAGGGACATTGAAAACAAATTAAATGATGGGGATATTGTTTTGATATTATATGATAATCATGCTCTCTTAAGGTATTATAGTAAGCATGAAAATCCCAATAATGTTATACTAAAGGCAGATAGCGACTTAATAGGTAGAGAAGTCTTTAGCAAAGACGAAGTAACAATTGTTGGAAAATTAATAGGTAAATACACAAAATATTAATAGGGGAAATTAACCCCTATTAATTTTTTATCTTCATTTAAATCAAATAGCCTATGATTATTATATACCATAGGCTATTTAATTAAACACTTTATGATCTTATTTCATATTAAATCTTCTTAATTTCTTCCTTTATAAGTTTTCCCATTTCTTTAGTACCAATAACTTTTGAATCCTGAGATGCTATATCGGCCGTTCTATATCCTGCATTAAGGACATTTTCAACAGCCCTTTCAATAACATTACTTTCCTCTTCAAGACCAAAAGAATATTTTAGCATCATACCCACAGAAAGTATAGTAGCTATAGGATTTGCCTTATCCTGACCGGCTATATCCGGTGCAGAACCGTGTATAGGTTCATACAGTCCTAAAGCCCCCTGACCAAGGCTAGCCGACGGAAGCATTCCTATGGAACCGGTTATCATTGAAGCTTCATCTGACAATATATCTCCAAACATGTTTGAAGTAACTATAACATCAAACTGCATAGGGTTTCTTATAAGCTGCATTGCAGCATTGTCAACATACATATGGTTCAGTTCAACCTCAGGATAGTCCTTAGCCACATTTATAACCACTTCACGCCATAATCTTGAACTCTCAAGAACATTTGCTTTATCTACCGATGTAAGCCTCTTATTTCTTTTCATTGCAGCTTCAAAAGCTAATCTTGCAATTCTTTCAATCTCAAAGGTACTATATTTTTCTGTGTCAAAGGCAGTTTGCCCCATATCCCCTGCATCTACTCTTCCTCTTTCGCCAAAATACATACCTCCGGTCAATTCGCGTACCACCATAATATCAATTCCGTCCTTAACTATATCAGGTCTCAATGGTGAAGCATCTTTTAAAGCTGAATAGATTACTGCCGGTCTAAGATTTGCATACAAACCAAGCCCTGCACGTATCCCGAGAAGACCTGCTTCAGGTCTCTTATCCCCGGGAAGATTATCCCACTTATATCCTCCTACAGCACCTAGAAGTACTGCATCGGAGCTTTTGCATAACTCTAGAGTCTCATTAGGAAGCGGATTACCATAGGCATCTATTGCACAACCTCCAATAGCACCTTCTTTAAGTACAAACTCGTGATTAAACCTATTTCCCACGGTGTTTAAAACACCAATAGCTTCATTAACAACTTCAGGTCCTATCCCATCTCCCGGTAATACTGCAATATTAAATTTACTCATAACAAACACCCCTTAAATGCACTATTTTTATACTTCCGTACTTTTTTCACAAACAACCTATTTTATTCACTTAAAGTCAAATTTATTAAAATATAGCAAAAAATTTAGAGTCAAGTGTAACTCTGTAGAGTATTGTAAATCAATAAAGATTAGTATTCTTCCCGTATTAATCTTTATTATCTAAGTTTTTTTAATGTTTTTTGACAAAACAGAATTTTCTTTTCTATACTGTAACGGAGTCATTTTAACATACTTTTTAAAAATATCATTGAAACGCTGTTGATTGGAAAAACCTACATTTAGAGCAATATCACTAATTTTTAGTGTTGAATCTCTCAGCAATTCCTTTGCCCTTTCTATTCTAGTCCTAAGAAGATAATTAATTGGGCTTATACCCATTTCTTCCTTAAAAGCACGGGTAAAATAACTGGTGCTCAAAAAAACATATTGAGCTATGTCTTTTAGAGAGATATCCCTTTCATAGTTATTGTTTATATAATTAACCGATACCTGTATCAATTCTTTAAGTTTAGAGCTTTTATTTTTTATACTGTTTTCCCATTCCATCTTAAGTGCCCTTGATATTAATACAAACAGTTCCATTACAAGTAAATAATTAAGCAATTCGCTGCCTATATCGGGATTTTCCTTTTCCTCTAAAATTCTGTTTAAAATACCTATTATCTCATTTTTTTGGCTAACTTTAAGTTTTATAAAAGCACCGGATTCTTTTCCGCTGACAAAGTCCAAAAAGAACTCCAAGGAAACTCCTGAATACTGCATATCAAACTTGTTTACAAATTTGAAATTCAGAACAATAAATTCACAAGCGGATTCTGATTTGACTGTAAACTTATGAAATTGATTAGGCTTTATAATTATAATATCATTAGGGCCTATCTCTACCGGACATCCTGAGATCTCAAAAATCGCACTACCCTTTTTTATGTAAACCATTTCGTAAAAATCATGGCGGTTCGGTTCCATAGACCATGTCTTATCGTGAATTCTTTCTATAGTCTTCACTATTACAGGTAGATATGCCGAAGAATTTAAAAGACTCTCCCAGGCTTTTGGAAGTATTCCACTTTCCACTTTAGATCACCCTCATTCCTATATATCTTAAAAGCAATTAAATTGACCTTGATCCCTCTTAAGCTTACATTTTATCGGCTATTTTCTACAATTAGCAATTCGAACAGACGGAGTCCTAATTTTTATCAAAGCAAATATATAAAATATTCTACCGACTAATACATCAATAATACAGAACAGAATTAGTATCATCAAAATAATCCTTAAAAATATCAGTATCCATAAAGGTAAAAAATATTTAATCTTCTTATTTCAATTGTACAGAAACAGCTTAAAATGGTCAATCTTTCAGTACATTAGCATCGATATATTGACATAACATAACAAAATATAATATATTATTGTAAGCATTTATGTTAATGATTGCCAACTATTAATTGTTAACTATGAAATATTTAATTATTGTATCATCTATTCTATTGAATACAGCTTTGCTTCTTCTACAAATAAACTAACACCAGGAAGGTATAAAAATGTTTACAGATAATGGGATAAAGGACAAATTGTGCGAAGATGCTTTATCAATTTTGTTTGCAGAAAACTATGAAAAAGTATATAAACTTGCCTTATCACTTACATCTGATGAAGAGCTATCAAAAGATATAACTCAAATTACATTTACACGAGCATTTGAAGGATTGAGTAAATTAAAAGACAAATCAAAATTCAGTGCATGGGTTTGTGCTATAGCTGTAAATGTTTCTAAAGATATGCTGAGAAAAAAAATAAACAATCGAAATAAAGTTATTTCATTATATGACAAAAACGGAAATATACAAGACTATTTACAAGATATGGTGGATTTTGATAATATAGAAGAGCAGTATGAAGCTAATGAAATGATAAAATATATAATTAAATACATCAATTCATTGGATATAGAAGAAAAGCAAATTATACATCTTAAATATTTTGAAAACTATACATATGCTGAAATAGCAAAAATCATGAATATGAAACAAAGTACCATCGGGATGAAATTATTAAGATTTAAAGAAAAACTTTCAAATAAAATTAGCAAAATTTTTGAGGAAAAGGAATTGGGTAAAAATGGGTAAGAAATGGAAAGTAGTAAAACAAGATATGGATTTGTTAATTGAAATAGCATATAAAGCCAAATACAATACTATGGAGTGTCCTCCAAAAGAAGAAGTTTGGTCAAACATAAAAAATAGTTTAAATAAAAAACAAAAAAGTTTTATAAAAAGAAAAAGTTTGACCGCAGCTATATTATTTTTAATTTTTACAGGCCTTTTCTTTGTATCAAACCCGACATCCGTAGGTGCTTTTGCAAACAAAATAATAGAAAGTATAATTAATATTACCGAAGATACTTTTAACATTCGCAGAAAAGTAAATGTAAAAAACACATCAAATACTATAAATACAGAATTTGACGATCCTAGATTAACAGATACGCAAAATCTCATTAACTTCGATTTAAGAGTTCCTCAGTATATGCCAAAAGATTATTATCTTGAAAAAATAAATGTACTAAATAGTAATAATGAACAGGAAATTGTTTTTTTGCATTATACCAATATTAATAGCAAAGAGGATACCCAAAAAAGTTTCATTCAAATTGAGCAAGAAAGTAATCCTAATGGTATAAATATAAGTTTAAACTTATTAAGAGAAAAAGATACTAAAATAAAAAAAGCAAAAATACATGGTAATGAATACATTCTAGTATTTTATAAAAACGGATTTTCTAAGCTAATGTGGGATATTGGCAATATAAGCTATACGATACAAGGTAAAATCAGTGAAGACGAGATGCTTAAAATTGCCGAATCAATGAGATAGATGTACAGGCGTACACCTATCTCATTTAATATGTTTACGTTTTTATTCAACATATATGTATGGTGCAGTTGATTCAGTTGTATGGGTTTGGGAACCATATTTGGCGTAGTGTACACCTCTTACTCTATAATAATTTCCATGCTCATATAATGAAAATGAAACATCTCTGAGTATACCTGTAGTATTGAATTCAATAAATATCCAACTTGTAACATCTACCCATTTAGTTCCATCCCATTTTTGAAGATAAAGAGTTAACTTTTGATCCGAATAGTAAAAAGCATTTTGTCGCCCAATCATATACAGTGAATTATTTTGCTTGTTAATAGTAATTGAACAGTTCCATTCATAAAGGATTGCATTTTGAGTGGATCTTGTCGGCGGTGTACCTTCGTCACCATCGATAATACCCAAGTCCGAACTTTCCACATCTATTGGCGGTTCGGGTGGCCTTATGTCTTCATTTTCTGCGTAAGTCACTAGGCTAAAGCAAAAAATCAACACCAATGCACACAAAAAAGACATAACTCTTTTCTTCATTTTATACACCATCCCTTTTTAGTAATTTAAAATACGTGATAACACATATGACAAAAAAGTTTGATCCCTCCTTTCCTACAAGAATAATTATGATTATTTACTCAAACGTATAAACAAACTTTGAAAAAGGCTTTTTTGAACTCTTTAGCAAATACATTTTTCTGATTTAGCAGTTTATCGTCAGTATAAGCATTTTGGAAAATTAATAAGATTACTTAAAAAGATTTCAACTTCCATTTTAAAAATTTCACTTTGATGCACTTATTTCCTAAAGGTCGAATAGATTATTTTTCGAAATGGTCCAATAGAGTTTATAATTACTAATCTTGGACTCTTTGAAGATATTAGACATTTGATGTTATATACCCAAAATTATCTCTTCATAATAATAGACCGTTATAGATTAAAAAAAATCACACAAAAAAAATAATTTTTTTAATTTTTTTGTGATTTTTTGTCGTTATAAGTAGTCTTATATTATAGAGCGAAAATTAAACTTATTAAATTTTAAATTAAATAGATGTTTTTGAATGCTTCTATAGAGTATTAAGAGCTATTTCAATTTTGTGCTATGTTTCGCCAAAAAGGATAAGCTTCTTAGAATTACTGTTGTCTGTAATAAAGTTTTTTATTCTCACAAATAAAAAACTTTATTTGAAAACCTTTAAGATTTAGTATTGTAAAAAAATTATTGCTATACCTTACTTTCTTTACAGAAGTTAATGCTTAATTAATACACACTAAAATTAATACATAAGGAGTTTTACAGAATGCGGACTAAAATTTTAGACGAGTTATTCACAAAAATAGCTGATGCAACAAAAGTAATTGATGTAGCTTACCATGAGATAGTAGACGGGAAATTAAATCCCATTCATAAAACCGATACTTCACTTTTAGGTATTGAAACTTGGAAAAAAGAGCACAAAAAAAATCCTGTTTATATTGAACAAACGGCTGTACTTAAAGAAATCGTAACCGAAAAGAAAACTATTGTAATAATGGATACTCATAGTGACAGTCGCTCGGCAAATGAGTTTTTCTTCTTCGGTATTGAAAGTATAATGATTATTCCTGTAATTAAAGACAATACAGTAGTAGGTATAGTAGTAGTACCTTCCATTAGAAGTCCTCATTTCTTTACTCAAAAAGAAATAGAGACCTGCAATGAATTGGTAAACCATTATATGCCAAAATACCTTGAGAGCCTTAGCTCTGTTAATGAAGGAAAAAAAAATCGTATAGCTGATGGAATATTAAGCTTTCTAAAGCAAAATGGAGTAGATTTTGTATTTGGTATACCGGCAGGTACTGTAAGCCCTATTTTCGATGCTATGAATGATATTGATATAAAACCTGTCATAACTAAGAATGAGGCAGGTGCAGCATATATGGCTGCACGATATGCAAGTGTATCGAAGAAGCTTGGAGTATGTATAGGTGCTGGCGGCGTTGGTGTTAATAATATGATAAATGGTATTGCTGACGCCATGAGAGCAAAATCTCCTGTCCTGGTTCTTTCAGGCTATGTGAACAGAAAATATATAGGAAAAGGGGCACTACAGGAACTAGATACAGAACATATACTTAAGCCAATAACAAAATACAGTAAGACTATACTGGATGAAAAATGTGTACTGAGTGAATTGGAAAAAGCTATTCGTATAGCTTTAACTCCACCTTGTGGACCGGTTCACATATCTATACCACTGGATATACAACTATCGGAAATATCAGAAGCTATTCCGGATAAGATAACTATACCTCAAAAAGACTATAGGGATAGCATAGAAGATTTAAATAAGGCAGTCTCTGTTATCTCAAGAGAAAAATTTGGCATCATCATGGTGGGAAAAGGTTGCCGAGGCTTATCAAAGGAAGTTATGGAACTTAGTGAGCACTTACAGTGGCCCATAATAGTTACACCGGAAGGAAAAGGTGTGGTTCCCGCAACCTTCCCATTGAATCTCGGAACCTATGGTTATTGTGGCTCGGATGCTGCAGTCCAGTATGTAGAAAGTGACTTGGCTACCTGTATATTGATCCTAGGCTCAAGCCTTGGTGAATGTTCTACATGTAATTTCAACGATTCACTTGTTAAAGGCAGGAAATCTATCCATGTAGACTTGGATATCAGAGAATTTTCAAAAGTTTTTAATACTGATATAAATATAAATTGTGACATAAAGGATGCAATTTCCTTTATATTGAATAATACACCTAAATCTGCCAATCATTTTGAAAGGCCTCCATTGAATCCTCCTTATATTAAAAATCATGAAGGCCTTTCAATTCGATTGTTTATAGAAGAAATAACAAAGATTTTACCGCAAAACACTTTTTATCTCTCGGATTTGGGAGAATACATGAATTTTGTATTTAAATATCTGGAGATACCTGATGGCGGCGATTTTGAAATTAATCTAAATTACGCCGCCATGGGTTCAAGTTTAGCAGGAGCTATCGGTGTACATTACGCTTATAGCAATAGACCTATCGCAGTATTTGCCGGTGATGGCTCCTTTTATATGAATGGTTCTGAAATACTAACAGCAAAGGAATATAACCTTCCTATTATTTATATTATAGTAAACAACGCTATGCTGGCATATGTTGAACACGGGCATCAATTTTTGTATGGAAGAGTTTTAGATGGGTTTAAAACTCACAGAATTTCTATCTCAGAAATGATGAACAGTATTGGAATTAAAGCCATTTCTATAGATAAAATTGAGGATATACATAAAATAAAAGATTTCATTGGCAATATAGACGGACCCTGCGTCATTGAACTAGTGACCGATGGAAGTGAAAAAGCTCCCATTATGGATAGGTTAAAAGCCCTTAAGTAAAACTATTGCTGCCCCACTTTTGATTATAGGTAGTATGTTCTTATGTTTCTTTAGGCCATTTCAAAAATATCCCCTACTATTTTATAACTTAATAAAAATAATTTTTGAAATGGCAATTACATACTTTTTGAATGCCTTATTAAAAATATAAATTTCAGCTAAGGCGACATAAGAACTACAGTCTCAATCGACCCTAGAATACGACATATATTTGGCAAAATCTACTCAGCAAAAACATCTATAATTAGAAGGAGGATGCACTATGGTTCATGTAAAAGATGTAAAAGGAATGTACGAAATTAAATTTGACTCTACTAGACGTATTTGCTACGAGAAGAATTCGGGATTCTGGCGCAAAGAAGACATCGAAAGATACCACGATGACTATGTAAAAAAAGTATCCCATGAATTCAGTGGAAAACCTTGGGCAGTATGCTGCGATCTGAGAGGATATAAAACCTCTAATATAAACGAAGAGATGGAAAAACACACCCAGTGGAAAGTAAATTCCGGGATGTGCTGTGCTGCAATAATCGTTAGCGATACAATTGTAAAAATGCAGCTAAACAAAGCTTCTGGAGGCAAGTATCCTCAAATGGCATTTACTAGCGAACAAGAAGCTGATGAGTGGTTAAAGTCAAAGGGATTTTAAAACTTATTGTAGATATTATAAATAATAAAAATCCCCTTATGGGTATATATCTCTAAGGGGATTTTGCCACTTATATTTAATTTTTTCTATTTTACATTTCGCCTAAACATTCCGAAACTTTTGAATAAATTCAAACTCCCTAGTCCATCTTTCCCGGAAAATTGGCTATCCCGAAATATACCTTGATTTACCGTTCTTGCATCTTCTATTGAATAGAATGCTTTTGAATTGCACATTGTAATTATCTCCAATGCCTCTTCAAGCTCTTTTCTTTTTATAATTGTATATACTATTTTTACATCTCCATTTGCTCCTTTCGCATCAACTACAGTAACACCAAAGCCTGCATCATGAAGTCTTGCCATTAGGCGAAAATCATCCTTTACCAGAATTACTCTTATAACCAGCATTCCTATTGCCAATTTTTCCTCAAGTATCATACCGACAAAGGTCCCCGTTGCAAAACCAGCCGCATAGGCAAAATAGCAAATAAAGTTATCCAAATGCTTCATTATCTGGCTAATAGCAATAACCCATACCAGCACTTCAAAAAAACCCAGTAAAGGTGCTAAATTTTTCTTACCCCTTGAAACAAATATAATACGTATTGTACCTATTGATACATCAATAATACGAGATAGAAAAATAAGTATAGGTAATACAACCCAACTAAAAATATCGGTATTCATAAACTCAAAAGAATTTATTATCCCCACCTCCTAATTATACAGAAGCAAAAACAAAAATTCTTTGCCGCTGTGGGTTAGCAACTTAGTCCATCAATTCCATGCACAGCCTCTCAATACTATACATTTATAGACAGTTTACTTATATTTCCATGGCTAAATTTCCTTAAATTTAGTACTTATTATTACTTTTACTTTACTTTATATGCAAATGAAAATATAATAAAATTGAGAATATATAGTTAATATCCAAATAAAACTAACAATACAAAATATACAACTAAACTACAAAGTAAACATATTTTTCCTTTTTTGTAAAGTTTAAAGATTATTACATGTGCAATCAAAAGTTACTTATTATATCAATATTTTATTATTTCACATTGTAATGCTCTTAATTAAAATTTAAAAAGGAGGCATGGAAAATGAGAATTAGCGGCATCTCCTATGCCCATAGAAAAACTCACAGGATAAGGACGATTATCATGGTAATAATTATATTTGTTTTATTAGCTTCCATAGCTTTAATAGGAGTTTCGACATATACGGGATGGATGCTTACCCATCCTAAAAGAAAAGCTTTACCGGTTTTTACATCAAATATAGTTCCCGAATATAGAAATATCTCCTTTAAGGACATAAATGATGAAATAAATCTAAAAGGTTGGTTTTTTGAAGTAAAGGGCAGTAATAAAACTGTAATCCTTGCTCACGGTTATCGTCAAAACAGGCTCCAATATGGTGAAGATACCTTCGTTTTAATTAAATCCCTCTTAAACCAAGGTTATAATGTGTTAACTTTTGATTTTAGGAATTGTGGTGAATCTGAAGGAAAAATAACTACTGTAGGTATATACGAAAAAAATGATCTTCTAGGAGCCGTAAAATATGCCAAAAAATTAGGTTCCAAACAGATTGTCCTTATGGGATTTTCAATGGGGGCTGCCACCAGCATCGTTGCAGGCGCTGAAAGTGAAGACGTTGATGCAGTAATAGCAGACAGTCCATTCTCCGATTTGGAAGAATATCTGAATGATAATCTTAATGCCTGGAGTAAACTTCCTTCATTTCCCTTTAACCAGACTACTTTTTTATCAATAAAAGTATTGGAAGGAGTAAATCCTAAAGATTTCAGTCCAAGAACCGTAATAAAAGATATAGCCCCGAGACCGGTATTGCTAATACATAGTAAAGATGACGCTTTTATTCCTGTAAGTAACAGCTACGAACTCCTTAACGCCGGAGGAAGCAATGTGAAACTTTGGGAAACAGAAGGTGTAAACCATGTAGAAAGTTTTACCAAACTAACCGATGAGTATTTACAAAAAATAACTGAATTTTTAAATTCCCTTAAGGATGCTTCCGATGAAAACTAAAAAATTGCTTAACGTAAAAATCGATTTTATGGTGCAAATCCCATAAAATCGATTTTTTATAAACCTATCGACAAAGCCCTAAATTATAGTTAAGCATATCCAAGTAATTTTCTTATAAAGGGCTCCAAAGCAATTAAAACATACCTTTTCTATACAATACCAAACTTGCAATTAATGCTGTTGTAAAGGATAGAGATAAAGTATATATAAATCCATAACTGTTATGCTGCCACGGAACAGGAACATTCATACCAAAAAAACTTGCAATCATAGTCGGTATAGCCATTACAATAGTTACTGACGTAAGGAATTTCATAACCATATTTAGGTTGTTTGAAATAACCGACGAAAACGCCTCCATCATACTGCTTAAAATTGAACTATATATGTTAGCCATTTCAATAGCCTGCTTATTTTCTATAAGTACATCCTCAAGGAGGTCCTGATCCTCTTCATAGAGTTTAATATATTTTCCCCTAAGAAGCTTTTCCATAACCGCATCATTTGACTTAAGCGATGTAGTAAAGAATACAAGACTCTTTTCCAGTTCAAGAAGTTTAAATAGTTCCCTGTTCCTCATGGACTTGTGTAATGTTTTTTCCAAATCGTCGGTCTTTTTATCTATATGCCTCAAATATCTCAAGAAGTCTTTAGCAATCATAAAAAGTAGTTGTAATGTAAATCTTGTCTTTTTAAAAGTATAAAAATCTTTAACCTTTTTGCTCTTAAAAGAGTCTATAAGAGTTAACTCTCTGTTACATATAGTAATAACAAAATCGTCCATAATAAGTATACCTAATGGAATAGTTTCAAACTTAAGATTTTTTTCATCCTCGTACACATAAGGTATATCCACTATTACCAGAGTCTGATTGTCTTCAACATCTATTCTGGGTTTTTCTTCTTCATCAAGTGGGTCCCTCAAAAAATTGGGAAGTATGTTTAAATTGTGCTCCAAAAAGTTTAACTCTTCTTCCGTAGGAGCGGCAAGGTTTATCCAGCAACCCTTCTCAACTTTTTCTATTCTTTCCAGATGCTGAGCCATGTCATATGTTTTGTAGATCTCCATCATTCCTACCACTTCCCAACCAAAAAATTTGTCCTTTCTAATTATACTGCTCCATTGATCTCAACACTATACGGAAAAAGTAACAAAAAAACTTCCTCCCGAGAGAAAGTTATATAAATATTACCTTGATTATTGTATGTTTCTTCCCTCGTTGAGTTTTAGCACTATACAGCTTAGGTTTATCAACCAGCTACATTAAACAAAACCTTAATCCGGTAGTGTTTGTTGACCCACATTGGCGTCTTTCGACGTTTCTGGGTAGTAGCTTCTTTCTGTATAGGAGCCTCACCTAACAAAGTATTAAGTTTACTTACTTATTATATGCAACAAGCACCTTAGTGTCAATAAGAAGTTTAGACTGTCAAATCCTTTAATTTTGCTTATTTCATAAAATTCAGAATTAGCCAAGTAAAACTTCAGGATTTATATGTTATAGAATTTTGCTTCTTCTCCCAAGGCTCAAAAAAAGCCTTTGATAATATCTTTCAAAGGCTTTTACAAAACTATTTCTTCTTGTCTACAAAATAAGCCGGTGGAGTTAATCCTGCACTTGCATTATAAGCGTTATTTAATCTTTTACCTTCACTAATTTGCCTTATTTTAGCTCCCAATTCGTCCAGAAGATTTTTTGCTTTTTCATAATTCTGTTTTTCGAGCTTATTTATTTCAGTCAATAATTCCATAATCTTGCCTGTAATCTGCTTTAACTCATTTGCTCCCTTCAATTCAGAAGTATTGATCTCATCCAAGTTATTAACACCTAGTTTTTGCTTGAGTAAATCAAAATATATTCCAAAGTCCTCATCAATTTTATTTATTTCATTAATTTTTATTTGTTTTTCACCTGTAAGTTTACTCAGGCCATCAATACCATCTTCATTTATGGCTTCAGTTTGTGCCATCGTCAAAAGTATTAAGTCCTGCAAACATTTATACTTCTTATTAGAAGCTTCGATGGCCTTTTCAATACAAAATTCAGGACTAACATCCATTTTTATCTCTCCTATTTAGCAACTTGTGCTGTTCTTGTATTTTGCTGCTTGGCAATTTTCATTGCCTGCTCCCATGTATTCCTGAGCTCTCTTGCATAACCAAGTATTTCTTCAACAATAGCATTATCCTTTTTTATATTTGCATCAATAAGTCTTGAAAGCATATAATCATAAAGTGCATCCAATTGATGTGCAACATCATACTTCTTATTTAATGTACATCTAAATTCGGTTATTATATTTTGTGCTTTTATAATACAGTTATTGGCTTTCTCAATATCCCTTTCATTTATAGCCATCTGCGCCTGCATTAGAAACTTTACAAGACCATTATACAACATAAGAGTCAATTCTTCAGGGCTTGCTGTATATATTGAATTTTCCTTGTATTGTTCGTACGCGTTATTTAATGCCATTTTTTATTACCTCCATGTTTTGATTAAGTCTATTCCAAAGATAGCCTTCAATCGCCATTTCAAGAAATTATACCTGCAGTTATTCCTTTGAAATAGTATAAATCGCTATAGTATTACTAATCTGTCGCGCCCTTCTGAATATTTTCTTTATTGACTGTTAGCTTTACCTGTAATAGCAGAAATATAGCTTAGCTGACTTTGCATCTGTCCTAAAATTTGTTCCATAGAAGCAAATTTTTTATAGTAAGCAGCCTCTTTAGCTGACAGTTTCACCTCTAACGCATCTATCAATGTCTGTTTTTCCTTAATCTGATTGTATAAGAAATTATCATAATCGGTTGTATCATTCACATATCCGGCTTTTTCTAATAAAATACCTTTTTTCCCATCTGAATCCCTTGTTGTCCTTATATTATCTTGCAATATATCATATAAACGCTGCGCCAATCCTGATTGCTTATATCTTTCAGTTCTCTTTGTAGAATCATCAAGGCTTTCTCTATATGTGTAATTCGATTCACTGGTAAAAAGCTTGACTACTTGGTCAAAATTGTTAGTAAGGGCTTCCTTCAACTTGTTCTCATCAATTTTCAATTTTCCTTTGTCGGTATATGAACCTGAAGAAATGCCTATATCAAAAAGGCTTATTGAAACACCTTCAACCTTTTCATACAGAGCAGTCCTCATACTGGATACAATCTTAGATAAAATACTGTCACCGGCAAGTATTCCGGTCTTCGCCTTTGCCTCCCACTTTTCTATTTCTTTTTCAGTCATTTCTTCTTTTTCAGCATCAGTAAGTGGGAAGTAGTTCCTATCATACTCTTCATAAAACTTTGCGTTTATTTTTTCCAGCACTTCATTATATTTATTTACAAATCCCTTTATATTTTCAATAACCGCGTCGATGTTCGGCTCCACACTAATTGTCACAGGAGTATTTGAAACTTCATTGAGGGTATAGGTCACACCATCTATTGTAAACTGGTTACTACTGCGTTTCATTCCCGCAACCCCATCTAAAGTAAACTCTGCATCGGTTCCATCAGTTCGTGTTCCGTCAACAATGCCTAAAGCTTTAAACAATCCGCTGGAGGTATCGGTAAAATCTATAGTCGAAGTTGCACCTTCAGTTGTAGACTCTAATATAAACCTATTGTTTAATGAATCATAACTCAACTTAGCTCCTGCACCACTGGAATTTATTGCAGTCATAATATCCATGACTGTTGCTTCCTCATAGGTCTTTCCTACATTAATTTCCTTACCGTTTATTGTGAAAGTTATATTTTCCTTCGGGTCACTTATATTCAAAGGATTTTTAAAATTGTTTCTTATACTGTAAAGAGACGCTATAGTCAATCCGTTCGTTTTATTGTCTTCGGGATCAAACCCCAACCCCATTAATCCGCTTCCTGATACTGAAAAAGTACTACCGTTTAATAGAGATTTTATTTCAACTTTCCCATCAGTGGTAACTATATCAAACTTTCCTGCACCGAAAGCATCAGCAAGTTTTTTCTCCAGTCTTTCTTCAAGTTCATCTATATTTGAGTAATTTTCAAGTTCTATTGTCTTTGTTACTCCATCTAATGTAACTAATATTTTTTGATCACTTAAATTAAAATCGCTTATTTCATTACTTGCCTTAACAGCAGCTGTAATCCCAGAAACTCCTGTAATTTTTGCAGCAGAAGCTAGTTTACTTACTGTTATAGTGTGTGTCTTTTTAACAGCATTTGCATTAGCCGTAGCAGTTACTGCAGGGCTGGAAGATTGAATATTAAACTTAGCAAAAGAACTTGATGATCTGAAATTGGTCGCAGTTTTAAGTACATTAAAATATTCATCAGCAAAGCCCATCAGCATACTGCTTATTTCCCTGTAACTATCCTTCTTCCATTCCAGCAGCTGTTTTTGCCTATAAACTTTATCTACTTTAGTACGTTCCACTTTCATTAAATCAGATATTATTTTATCGGTATCCAAACCAGAATAAGTCCCTGTTATTCTAATTGTTGCCATCCCGATTACCTCCTTTCATCCACCAAAATTCCTGCCAACTCCCACATTTTTGCTACCATATCCAATATTTTCTCCGGCGGAATTTCTCTTATTACTTCTTGTGTCTGCGTGTCAATTACTTTTACCATTATCTGCTTTGTTTTTTCATGTATAGAAAACTCAAATTGTGTTTTAGCTCCCACTAAAGCTCTATTTGCCTTTTCAATAGCCTCTACAAGCTCTTCTTCCGAGAAAGCGCGCTCTTTTTTATCCCCACCTTGTGAATTAGGTGAATGTATATTTTTGTTTTGATTAATATTATTTTGACTGCTTGTTTCTGTTTTTGGTCTGCTTTCTATATTCAACCTATCATTATAACGTTCTGCGTTCTGAGTTCTTAAAACTTGCGACATAGTAGCATCCATGCTATCAATTTTCATAAAAATCCCTCCATGAATTTTCTCATAATTAATATCGGATTATTATGCCATTGAGTTTATATTAAGTTTTTGCTTGTCTTGCTATCCATTCCTTTGTTTTAGCAATTCCTTCTTCCAGTGAAGTCTTTGGATACCATCCTAGCAAATCTTTAGCTTTTTGAGGATTACACAACAATTTTTGAATCTCACTTTGAGGATGTATATGGGGTACATGCTGAATTTTATTTTCATCTCCCGATATCAAAAGGGCTAATTCATTTATACTTATATCTCTGCCAAGTCCCGCATTTACTATCTCTCCATTTACCTTATCTGAATAACCTGCCTGTACGACAAACTCCGCGCAATCCTCAACATAAAGTAGGTCTCTCGTTTGATAGCCATCCCCATATATATTAAGTGGCAATCCGTCAATGCTCCTTTTTATAAATATAGCTACAACTCCGCCTTCCCCATTGGTCTTTTGCATAGGCCCATAAGTATTGAAAGGCCTTATTACCACTACAGGAAGTTTGTAAGCATACCAGTAGGAGAGCACCATATTTTCTCCCGCAATTTTGCTTCCTGCATAAGGTGAAGCCGGTTTTACAGGGTGATTTTCATCTATCCCCTTATCATCCTTTGCTCTGTCATATACCATACAAGTACTCATAAACACTATTTTTACATTGTACTTTCTACACTGCTCCAAAACATTAAAAGTTCCTACTGTATCATTTTGAAAGGTTGTAATTGGGTCATCAATACTATCCTGGACATTAATACTAGCCGCCAAGTGATAACACAAGTCAAATTTATTTAAAAAGAGTCTATCTAAAGTGGCTATATCTTTTATATCACCTTCCACAAATTCCATAAGGTTTGAGTTATTTCTAAACTCATCTATGTTTGCCTTGCTTCCGTTAGACAGATTATCCAATATCCATACCTTGTGCCCATCGTCAAGAAGTTTTTTTACTACCCAACGTCCGATAAAGCCTGCTCCTCCTGTTACAAGTATATTCAAGAAAATCACCCTTTCCGTTATATCTATTATGTAAGCTTAAAAATATAGCTAGCCTGCTCATTACATGATATATTACCTTATATTTTTTTTACTGTGGTATGTTTTTGTAAGACCTCTTTTACACTGGAAATAACATATTGAACATCCTCTTCTTCCATTTTAGGAAACAGAGGAAGTGTTATTATTCTTTCATAAAGATCCTCTGCGTTCGGGCAAAGTCCTTTTTTATAGCCTAATTGGCTGTAATAAGGATGGTAATATACAGGAATATAGTGAACATTTACACCAATATTTCTACTTTGAAGTTCCTCAAATATCTGCTTTCTATTACAATCTACGTTTTCCAGTCTAAGTCTTATAATATACAAATGCCATGACGAATCCGCAAAGTCCGCTTGAAAAGGTATATCTACAGCATCCAATTCTCTAAAAGCTTCATTATATTGCCTTACATATTGCTTTCTCAGACTTAAAAACTTGTCCGATTTATTTAGCTGACTTATACCTAATGCAGCTTGAATATCGGTAATTCTGTAGTTATATCCTAAAAAGTGCTGTTCATAATACCAAGGATCTTTAGGTCCTAATAATTCTTGTTCATCCCTAGTAATCCCGTGAGTCCGGAAAGTCAGAAGTTTTTTGTAGAAACTTTCATTGTTCGTTGTTATTGCTCCGCCCTCTCCTGTAGTAATATGCTTCACCGGATGGAAGCTGAAGGTTGTCATATCTGCCATACTCCCGATTTTTTTGCCTTTATATTCAGCTCCAAGAGCATGAGCACCATCGTCAATTACTACAAGATCATATTCCTGTGCTATCTTTAATATTTCATCCATGTCACAAGGTTGACCTGTGAAGTGAACCGGTATGATAGCTTTAGTTTTTGACGTTATCTTAGCTTTTATATCCTCGGGATCAATATTGTATGTCTTAGGATCAATATCGGCAAATACCGGCTTTGCTCCCATATACAAAACGCAATTGGCCGAAGCCGCAAAAGTAATAGGGGTGGTTATTACTTCATCCCCTTCTTTTATCCCTGCTGCAAAGCAAGCAGCATGAAGTGCAGCTGTGCCATTGGATACTGCTACAGCGTACTTAGCTCCCGTATATTGAGCTAACTTTTCTTCAAATTCTCTTATTTTCGGACCTGTAGTCAAGTAATCTCCTCTTAAAACCTCGACCACAGCCTCAATATCATCCTCTTCAATCCACTGTCTCCCATAAGGTATAAATTTACGTTGTTCTAACTTCTCCATAGTCATATCTCCTGTGTATTAAACTAAAAAGGCATAGTTATCTTGTGAAAAATTTATAGCATGAGTTTACTAGACATTTTTGGGTAAGACATGTTCCCTCTGTTAATATCGTCAATTGTTCAATAAAAAAATACTTATTTTATGGACTAATTTTAATTATAGTATTAACTATTCTATTTACACCTTCTCCATCAACCAACTTCTGCAT
>Ga0134092_1000378_pt1 | contig 45935 bp, 44 predicted proteins | sample 3_6taG_FD_94454 | JGI IMG/M metagenome (GOLD analysis project Ga0134092, IMG submission 94454) | Switchgrass degrading microbial communities from high solid loading bioreactors in New Hampshire, USA - 3_6_20_6_A3 metaG | ecosystem: Engineered > Bioreactor > Semi-continuous > Anaerobic >... | reverse complement strand
TTTATTATTAGAGTAAGCCATCGGTTTTTCACTCCTCCTTGGTTTGCTCGTCACTTACCAAATTCGGAGTGGCCGATGGTTTTTCCTTCTTTTTATTTTGCGAACTTAATTATACATGATCTCTGTTTTAAGCTTGCCCTTTTTATCATTCATTTCTTTTATTTCTTATTGAAGGATTCAGTGATACCCTGAAGTCTGCCTTGATTTACTTCACAGCCATGAAAGCTTTTCATAAGCCCTTCATAGAGCAAAACAGTCCTATTTGAATTCATTGATGAATATAATGAACAAGGCGGGGAACAAGGTGGAGGTGATAGCTTGAAAATAAAAAAGTTGAACAAAGAACTTACCGCACTCATTTATATCGTTATCTTAATTTTTTTTATAGTATCCGTCGAAGATCAGGGAATCCCTACATTCAGCGTTGAAATTGAGGCTCCTAAGGCAAAAAAGGCTATCCGCGATGATGAATATCATATTTTTATCGACTTGACCGAATCCGTCTTGTATTTATTTAAAGGAAATACTCTGGTGAAAAAGTACGTTATTGCCCAGGGGAAGCCATCCACACCTTCGCCAATAGGAGTTTGGGAGATCATCTCAAAGGCGAGAAACTGGGGTACAGGTTTTGGGACAAGATGGATGGGATTAAATGTGCCATGGGGAACTTACGGAATCCATGGTACCAATAGGCCGGGATCCATTGGCCATAGAGCTTCCCATGGATGTTTCCGGATGAGAAACAAGGATGTTGAAGAACTGTATGATATCGTTCCCTACAGGACAAAGGTCTACGTCTATGGAGGCCCCTACGGTAATCTCGGCAGTATGCTGGTGAAACTGAGCCCGGGAGATCGCAATTCCCATGTGGTTGAAGTACAAAAAAGGTTAAAAAATCTGGGATACTACCATGGCTCGATTGACGGAATTTTCGGGGAAGGAATGAAAAGGGCCCTTATTGAATTTAAAAGAGATCATAACCTCCCAATCAACCATTTTGTGGATTGGGTAACATATAAAGCTTTGGGCATCTTGGCTTTTGAATAAAGGCTTAAGATTCAATTTTTAAGCCTTTTATTTTTTCATGACAGAATGAAGGGCTAAGAGTGGATTTCCTCCGGATACTTCCTTTTTCCCAGCATGGCGTTCTGTATGATAAAAAAGATGCCCAATACCAATAGAATATCTCCGAAGCTGATAAATTGACGATAAGGAAAAGGAATATATAGAATATCTCCTAAAAAGCTTAATTTAGTACTGTCGTTCAGTATGTGATAGGTGAAGAGCTTGTTTTCTTTCAGTAAAATAAACTTTTTTGAAACTCCATCCAGATCCACTATTTTTGAAGACACAGGCATAGAGCCCATATTAAAGCATATGACCAGAAAATTCAGAAAGATACCCAAACCCAAAAGCCAATCATAACGATATCTCTTGTTCAGCCAAGCAAAAAGAAACAAAAGGAAATATTGGACCAATACGATGAAAAATACTATCTGTTGATTCATAAAATCATAACCGGTAATGAGATAGTATAGAAGATATTCAATCAAGAGAGACAGAAATACCAGATATAGGCCTTTGAATTGAAGTTCTTTTAATGAACTAAGCCGGCCGCCGCGTAATATTCCTATCAAAACTGATATAATTAAACTTTCAAGTAACATGAGTAAACTCCACCCAACTTAACCGTTTTCTTCCTGGAGTATTTCAATGAATTTATCTACGACTTCAGGATGAAAATGTGTCCCTTTATCCTTTTGAAGGATTTCAATGGCTTGTTCCTTGGTCATGGCTCTGCGATATGGCCTGTCGGATGTCATGGCATCGTATGCGTCAGCAGTAGATAGTATATAGGCCTCTAAAGGGATTTCATCTTTTTTGATCCCTTTTGGGTATCCTGTACCATCATATTTTTCATGATGGTACAGGATACACTCTTTTACATTATCAGGGAACTCCACATCATCCAATATTTTCACCCCAATTAAAGGGTGCTCCCGCACCTTTGCCCATTCTTCATTCGACAGGTGATAAGGTTTGTGAAGTATGGAATCTTCGATGCCGATTTTCCCAATATCATGCAAAAGGGCAGCTATTTTCACTGATTCGATCTTGTTATAGGGGAGCCTCATGGCTGTAGCAATTTTCTCTGCATAGTTTTCCACTCTGCGGGAATGTCCTTCTGTATAGGGGTCCTTTGCTTCTATAGCTGCAGACAATATTTTGATGATTTTATAGTATTGGCTTTTGGATTCCAGATAGAGCTTGAAGGAGTATCGAGCCAGGAGCAACGGGCCTAAAAGCATGGTGAAATACATCTTTCCATAAGGCAGCCTATATAACTCATAAATAAAATAACCGAAAGGAGCAATTGCAAAACAGCTTGGTAAAGCCCACACGGAGCCACTGAACCATAGTGGGAAAAAAGGTTTTCCTTCCAACAATGATAGAAGAAGCATAAGAATTGAAGAATTGGTCAGAAGGAAAATTAAAATATAAACCAGCAAAAATAGAATTCTGGCTGAGAAATCGCTTAGCGATTGATTGTTATTTACAAGAAGTTGATAGATCGTCCCTGAAAGATAAGTACTGATTACATAATTAGACATGTTAAATAAAGTCTTATAATATTTTCTGTTAAAAATATGCTCATAAACACCTTTTTTTACCTTAATTACTGAAAAAATAATGCTGCCTGCCGCCACGATCACGCTAAAATGAGTTTGGTATGTAAGCTGAGCAGCCAAAAGTATCGCAAAGGTAACACTAACTGCTCTATCCTCCTTAAAGAAAACGATAAGGGATTCGCATAAAGCGGCTAAGAAAATCCAATAAAATAAATCATATATCTGATTGGATTCAATGTATGAAATACTGTGTAGCAGCAAGCTTATACTAATCAATGCCAAGAATGCTAGATAGAAAATTGCTTTTTTATTCATACAGTAACCTCGCAATGAAATGAAATAGGCCGAACAAGCATTTTAGTGCCATGTAAAGCCAGCGCCGCCAGCAAGTATTAAAGAAACCAGAGCCATTAAAGCAGCAATAATCTTTTTCATAGTGATATAGCCCCCTTGTTTCGTTTCTCTGTCCTTCGCTGGTAGACAGGCTATATCCGCTCCGCTAGATTTTGCTTCGGCCTATTTCAATCTTAATTAGATACAACGATTTAATTTTCGATTGATTGCATCGAGTGTTGCTTTTACAATCGATTCATTTTCGTCCTGTTTCACAAAGGAGGAGCCTATTAGATACTCTTCTCCGGAATTAGAAAGGTGAGACACGGCAACTCCACACGCTCTTTTACCGGCTATAGAGAAAAATACAACATCAGCAAGAATGAATATGTACTGTTCGTTTAGAAAATGATGAACTGCACCCAAAACCGCATCAGCCACAAGACGATAACGGCTGCTCGGGGTGTTTCCACCAATGGCCACTCCTTCAAATTCTTCTTCGTTATGGGATAGTACAACTCTTGCTTCGAGTCTTCCCCTATCACTCATGACTTGAATATTCTTAAGGACAAGTCGAAAATGACTGTTGGAAGTACTGTTATCAGGAATTTGTGCAATGCTGATGAGCTTGTAATCAATGGAATAGCCAAACTTAGCCAATAAAGCAGATTGAATATCTCGTGATATCTGTTTGGGACTCCGGCTGCAATTAGCCAGGACATGAAGCTCTGTAATTTCGTTTTCATTGTTGGTAATAAATGTAGAGGATATGACACCAGAAATTTTATTTATAAGGGCTTGATATTCATTTAAAATATTATTTGACTGCATCATTGACACCCTCTTTTATAATTGTTTCCAGTAATCAATTTATTGTATAATTTTATTCGATATATGCTACTAAAATCCTTCTTCTTACATGGTATTTCGATAATTTTTATCATTTTTCATTTTCCGCAGAATTTGTTTGAAAAAATAATTTCAATTCTGTCCAATAACAAGAATCGAATAGACATTCGCCTGAAAAATCGATATAATGGAATCAATAGTAAAAGCTAAAGGGGAAAGTTTCATGAACATTGAGCAATTGCTGATGCAGCTTAAAAATGACGAGGATTTCATGAAAAACGTTACCTGTTGGAGAGTTACGAAGGAAAGGGAAGCAGTCTATGGGGACTTTCCCGGGCAAATTGATGAGCGATTGATTGATGTACTGAAAAAAAGGGGAATTAGCAGGCTCTATTCCCATCAAGCCCGGTCCATAGACCTCACTCTCCGGGGCAAAAATGTCGTGGTAGTCACTCCTACGGCTTCAGGAAAGACCCTCTGTTATAATATACCGGTACTCAATGCCATCATTCAAAACGAGGATACAAGGGCCCTTTATTTGTTTCCCACCAAGGCCCTTTCGCAGGATCAGGTGAGTGAACTCTATGAAATCATTCAGCTGCTGGGTATGGACATCAAAACCTTTACATATGACGGGGACACGCCGGTTACAGCACGAAAAGCCATCAGACAGGCCGGTCATGTGGTCGTAACCAATCCGGATATGCTTCATTCGGGAATTATGCCCCACCATACAAAATGGGTCAAGCTGTTTGAAAATCTGAAATATGTTGTTATAGACGAAATTCATTCATACAAAGGCGTTTTCGGAAGCCATATGGCAAATGTCATACGCCGGCTGAAGAGGATTTGCCGCTTTTATGGATCCAATCCCTTATTTATTTGCTCCTCTGCTACCATTGCAAACCCACGGGAGCTGGCAGAACGGATCATCGGTGATTCTGTGGAGTTAATAGATGAAAACGGTGCTCCGTCAGGAGAAAAGCATTTTATCTTTTATAATCCCCCTGTTATCAACCGTCAACTGGGAATTCGAAAGAGTTCCGTTCTGGAGACGCGAAAAATAGCCTCCAGGTTTTTGCAAAACAGAATTCAAACCATTGTATTTGTACGCAGCCGCTTATTGGTAGAAGTCCTTATCACTTATCTCAAGCAACTGGTGGCTAATAAGCTGGGTAAGTCAGAGGGGGTTCAGGGCTACCGAAGCGGCTATTTGCCCACTGAAAGGAGAAGAATAGAACAGGGACTGCGCAGCGGTGAAATCATAGGGGTGGTGAGCACCAATGCCCTTGAACTGGGGATCGATATAGGGAATCTGGATGCGGCCATCATGTGTGGATATCCCGGTACCATTTCGAGTACCTGGCAGCAAGCCGGCCGTGCCGGTCGACGGCGCGGTACCTCTGTTTCTTTAATGATAGCCTCCAGCAGCCCCCTCGATCAATATATCATTCAGCATCCTGAGTACTTTTTCGAACATTCTCCGGAGCATGGACTGCTCAACCCAAACAACCTGTACATTTTAATCAGCCATATCAAGTGCGCTGCCTTTGAATTGCCCTTTGAAGATGGCGAGACTTTCGGAGTTGAAACCCTGGATGAGATCCTTTCTTTTTTAGAAGAGGAGAAGGTTTTAAGGCATGTAGGGAACAGATGGCATTGGATGGCGGACAGTTTTCCCGCCAACTCCATCAGCTTAAGAAGTGCAGCCGATGAAAATTTCGTCATCATCGATATCAGTGACCCCAAGCATCGGGTCATAGGGGAGATGGACCGCTTCAGCGCTCCAATGCTGCTCCATGAAGAAGCGATATATATTCATGCAGCTCAGCAGTATCAGGTGGAGAAACTGGATTTTGAGGAAAAGAAGGCATATGTACGGAAGGTCGATGTGGATTATTATACGGATGCCAACCTGGCTGTCAATCTAAAGGTTTTGGATGTCTTTAAGGAATCCAGTAATGAGAAAATTGGAAGAGCATATGGGGAAGTCCTGGTATCTGCACTGGTTACCATGTTTAAGAAAATCAAGTTTGATACCCATGAAAATTTAGGCTGGGGGCCTGTTCGTCTGCCCCAATTGGACATGCATACGACGGCTTATTGGGTGACTTTACCACAGGAATGGTGTGATATTTTCAGCCAGGATGATTTGCAGAATGGACTTTTGGGAATTTCCAACGTCATTGGACAGATTGCTCCATTGTACCTGATGTGTGATCCGAAGGATATTCATGTGGTTTATCAGGTAAAATCACCTTTTACCCAGTTACCGACGATTTTCATCTACGACAGTTATCCCGGAGGGATAGGTTTCAGTGAAAAACTCTATGATATACACTTGGAGTTGTTTAAGGAAGCCCGTGAAATCATCAGACACTGCAGCTGTGAGGATGGCTGCCCGTCCTGTGTGGGACCGGTCAATGAAGTGGGGAAAAGGGGCAAAGCAATGGTGCTGAAATTATTGGGAGGAATGTTAGGTGATTTCCAACCTCAAAGAGAAACTCAAAATGCTGTCTTCAAGCTCCCCTTCAGTAAACAATAGGGCTGTTCCCGTAAAAAGCTGCATTTTTAGGGGCAGTTTCGACGGCCAGATAAAACAAAACGCCTGGGGCGAGCACGTGCAAAAGCAAAATTTCTATTCCCTAGAAGACTATTATGGATTCGTGAGAATTGGCGATATCATTAACGTAGGTTGCCAGGATGTGGAGGATTGCTTTGAGATCCCATTGGAGGATTTTACAAAGGAAGATTTGATCTTTTTAGATACGGAAACCACTGGCTTATCCGGCGGAATGGGAACGGTACCTTTTGTAATTGGGCTTGGCTTTTTTCAGGGCAATCAATTGGTCATCAAGCAGTATGTGATGAGGGACTTTGATGAAGAGGCTTCTATGCTCCATGATCTGGCGGATGAAATACACGAAAGAAGGGTTCTGGTTTCCTTCAATGGCAAGGCCTTCGATTGGCCGCTGCTGGAGAGCCGAATGATGTATCATCGGATACCCTGCACAGCTTTGGGAGAGCTTCACATCGATCTTCTCTATCCTTCCCGAAGGATATGGAAAAATAAATTAGACAGCTGTTCCCTTCATTTTCTGGAGAGCGGCATTTTAAAGGAAGAGAGAGAAGATGACATTCCCGGAGCGCTGATCCCATCCGTTTATTTTCAATATTTAAACGACCGGGACGAGGCCAAGATGAAAAGGATTTTAAAGCACAATGAAAAGGATATTCTTGCAATGGTAGCACTGCTGATACATATAGTACGCCTTTACAAGGACAGCTCCGATGAAATGAAGGATCCCTATGAGTTATTGAGCTTTGCCAGGATATTTGAATCCAGAGACATAGACAGATCCATTTCCATTTATGAAAAGTGCATAAAAATCTCAGATAAGCCGGAGCTTGTGAAAGAGGCTAGAAAAAAGCTCAGTTTACTCTATAAAAGAAAGAAAGAGTATAATTATGCCGTTGCCCAGTGGGAGATTTTAAGCAGCAGGAAAGACAATATGAGCATACTTCCCCTTGTAGAGTTGGCAAAGTACTATGAGCACCAGGCAAAAGATTATGACAGAGCTTTATCATGTGTCAATAAAGCCATCGATATCCTGCTGAAAAGACCTCATGGCCAAATGTTATCTATCAAACTCAATGAGATCCAACATCGAAAGAACAGGCTATTGAGAAAAAAAGGAAAGAAGGAAAAGCTATGTCAATAATGGGAAATGCCTATGGCCTATTGGGTTACATCAACCATGCCAGGGGTTCCATTGATAAAGCGGAATATTATTATCGAAAAGCTTCTGAAAAAGGAATGACAAAAGACCGTTTTAAGCTGGCGTACGGGGTGCTTTTGCTTGGTAAGGAGAACTATGGAACGGCAAAGGAACTGTTTCGAGATGTCCTTCTTTATAATAAAAACGAAAAGATAAAATTAACTGCCAAGCAAAACCTGGCTCTTGCCCATTGGAAGTTGGGTGATATTGATACCGCCGTTGAGCTGTTGTGGGAAGTTCATCGAAGGTTTAAGAACGGAAAGCTATATGGCACATTGGGGTATCTGCTTATCGTCAAGGGCGATCTTGAAGGAGCTTTGAAATATAATCTGGAAGCCCTGGGATATGACAACAGGGATCCCGTTATCGTCAACAATTTGGCTCAAAGTTATTACCACCTTGGAAATATTGATCAAGCCAAGCGTTATTTTTTAACTGCACTTCAGCTTAAAGAGGATTCGGCTACAGCCTTGTATTATCTAGGGTTGATTTCCTCGGCAGAAGGAGACGATGATGCTGCCAGAGAATTTCTCGAAAAGGCACTGGAATGCAACATAAGCCCATTAAGCGCAGTCAGTCGGGCAGAGATAGAAAAGAAGCTGAAAGAGATTTCCTGATTTCCTTCAGCTTCTTTTATTAGTCCAGTAATTCAAGATGAACGGTCGGCTCTTCAGTCTCTTCGGTTGTGGTTGAATCTTCTTGATCCGGCCCAGAAGGTTGAGTCGAATCGGGAGATCCCGTGAAGGGATCTTCCTCAGGATTTTGTTCTATACTACCCGGATGAAGGACCTGGACGTACAGGGTGGCAGTCGGTGTGCCTGATAGGGGAGCATTACCTACAAGGACGTCGGGGTTGACAGGAACTATAAAATAACCATATTTCTTGCCATATTCCACATTTGTATCCGTCCAGGAAATTGGCTCTATATTGGCGCCTTGGATCCTCTGGACAAAAGCAGGCTCTTGCCCATCCTCCACTCGATAAATATCATAAGCGCCGAAAGTGTCCAGCGGCAGAAAGGTTATAAGAGGGAAGCCCTGGCTACTCATGCTGACTTGAAAGTCGGTCGGGGTTTTGGGAACAACCCAATAGTTGGATTCCGTTTTTGGTTCGGTACCTTTTTTAAAGTATTCGGTGACTTTATATTCATCAGGAGTTAAAGGGCCTGCCAGCACAATCTGGCCGAAGTCTGTCAGAGCTTTCAAATCCAGTACCGCTTCTGTTATACCGTCGGGCTTTTGAAAATCCTGCAGCTTTTTTTGTGAAGAGATCTTTTTAAAGATTTCCTTTGCAATCTCGGCCGGATAGTTTCCTCCAAAGACATCGGAGGGAAGATAATGGCTGGCATCGGTTTTATCAAATCCCATCCATACTGCCACGATGTAATCGGGGTTATAGGCAACAATCCATGCATCCTTTGCACCTTTGATATTTCCTAGATTTTGAGGCAATTCTACGGTTCCGGTTTTGGCAGCAAGAGGCAACTGAAGGGGTCCAAGCTTGCTCGATGCCGTGCCCCATTGCACGGAGGATCGCAGTATACTGCTCATAAGAAAGGCTGTCTCTTCTGACATGACCTGCGTCTTTTTTACCTTGTGTTCATAAACAGGCACCCCATAGGGATCTTCTATACGCCGTATTACCGTATAGCCCTTGTACAGACCTTTATCCGCAAGGGCCGTATAGGCCGTGGCAAGTTCAAGGGGAGTTACTCCTTCGTGAAAACCACCCAAAGCGATCGAAAGACTATTTCGGTCCTCATCAGCAAAGGGAATTCCCAGTTTTTCAGCAAAACCAATGCCGTTTTTTATGCCTATATCATACAAGACCTTCACTGCAGGAATATTGATGGATCGGGCGACGGCATTTCGCAAAGTCACATTGCCGTAAAACTTTCCGCCTGAATTGGAAGGAGAATAATCTCCTATTGTAATCGGTTCATCCCGGATAATTGTTGCAGCAGTATACCCGTAGTCTTCAAGGGCCGGTGAATAGACAAGGATTGGTTTGATGGCAGAGCCGGGCTGGCGCCTGGCTTGAAGGGCTCGGTTTAAACCCTTTCGAGTCTCATAACTCCTGCCCCCCATAACGGCACGTAATTCTCCTGTAGCTGAATCGAGGATAACCAGGGCAGCCTGGGATCTTTCATTTGATGCCGGGCTTTTAGGGAATAAATCATCATTTTGAAAGAGCTTTTCGCAGAAATCCTGCAGGTCCGGGTCTAGGGTCGTATAGATTCTATACCCCTTTGTATAGAGATCTTCCTCATCCATTTGAAGCTTTTCTGCTGCTTCTTGAATGACCATATCTATAAAAAATCCGTATTGATACTTTTTCTCTTTTACTTCAGCCAGCTGTATCTTTTCTTCCTTCGCCTGTTTCCATTCCTCCTCCGTTATGAAATTGTGATTGAGCATTAGGGATAAAACCAGGTCTTTTCGTTTTAGAGATTCTTCAAGATTGTTGAAGGGGGAATAGCGGGAGGGATTTTTCGGAATACCGGCAAGCAAGGCTCCTTCGGCTAAAGATAAATCCTTTGCAGATTTACCGAAGTAGAGCCTTGAGGCTGCTTCAATGCCATAAGCCCCTTTGCCGAAATAGATTAAGTTCAAATACATCATCAATATTTGATCTTTTGAGTATTTTTGCTCCATTTGATAGGCCAGATATACCTCCTGTATTTTTCTGCTTAGCTTCTTTTCCTGGGTTAAGTGGCTGTTTTTTATCACTTGTTGTGTAATTGTGCTTGCACCCTGGACATAGCCGCCTGCCTTGATATCTTCAATGAAAGCGCCAATGATGCGCTTTATATCAAAGCCTTGATGTTGATAAAAGCGAACGTCTTCTACTGCAATGAAAGCATTGCGAACATGGACAGGAACCTGATTGAGGGAGATCTTGATTCGGTTCTCAGCACCATGGATACCGGTGACGGGCTGATCAAGGTAGTCGTAGATGAAAGATGTCTGATTGATATTTTCCAATTTATCGGGATCGAACTGGGCCCATTCCCTGCCGGCAACGGCCAGATAGCAGCCAACGACAAAAATACCTGTTAAAATGAGTAAAATACCCAGTAGGATTGCTTTTTTCAGAATGCTGCCAACTCTGTTTTTCTTTTTTTTATGCCTGCGGGGAGTATTGGATTCCTTTTGATCCATATTTCAAACCTCCTTGTCACCATCGATTAATAGTATTCCCAATGCAGGTATCAATAATCAGACCCATAAATGGACCCATGGGAAGCTTGATTCCGTTTTAAAAGCCATCCGCTTGAAATTTATAATGAGCCGATAATTTGGCTTTGGAGACGGTATGGTACAGAATTCCATAGACTTGGACCGGGGAATGAGATATAATAAAATGGGATGCATTATGTAAACTAAAGCAACTGCGCTTTTAATCCATTTTAATTACAGGAGACAGGGAGGGAGAAAAGATGAAAGGAAGAAAAAAGGTCTTGTTGATTGGCTTGGCTGCTGTGATGCTGATAGCTCTAATTGTTTTCGTTCGTTACGCACAACCGTCTCCCGAAGCAGTTGCATATCCTGATTTTATAAAGGCGGTTGAAGAAGGGAAAGTGAAGACGGTTTATTTAAACAATGATGATAAAATTAGAGGCGAGTATAAATCAGGCGGCTCTTTTATAACAGATAATCCAAGGAAGGAAGATTTCAAGGAATATCTTCTTATGAAAAACATAAAGGTTGATGAGATGAAGCGCCAAAGCCAGTTTGAAAATATAGCAAGCTTTTTATTGATGCTGGCCATATTTGGGGGAGTTTTGCTTTTTGTTTCAAAAGGAGCTTCCGGTCAACTTCAGGGAGGTATTAGCAAGCTTTCATCCATTCGCACTCAGCCGGAGGGGAAAACAGGAATAACACTAAAAGATATAGCCGGTAACGAGGAAGCGAAGGAAAGCGTGAAAGAACTTATCGACTTTATAAAAAATCCGGAAGTATTTGCGCGCTATGGCGCTCGACTCCCCAGGGGAATCATATTTTACGGGCCTCCGGGAACGGGCAAGACCTTAATGGCCAAAGCAGTGGCAGGAGAAGCCGATGTCCCCTTTTATGCAGTTTCCGGCTCGGATTTTGTTCAAATTTATGTAGGAGTCGGTGCAAGCAGAATACGAGATCTCTTTAAGAAAGCCCGAGAGCACGGAAAATGCGTTATTTTTATTGATGAGATTGATGCTTTGGGCAAGTAGCGGGACGGCGGTATTGAAGGCGGGGGAAATGATGAAAGGGATCAAACCCTCAATGCCCTTCTTGCTGAAATGTCCGGATTCCATGAAAATGAAGGAATTATCGTTATTGCCGCAACCAATAGGCTGGACACATTGGACGAAGCCCTACTTAGGCCCGGAAGATTTGACCGGCATATTGAGATTGGGCTTCCGGATGTGAAGGGCCGCTATGAAATATTGAAGCTTCACAGTTCAAATAAGCCCCTGGCGAATAATGTCAGCTTAATGGAACTGGCACAGCAGACTGTCTACTTTAGCGGGGCGAAGCTTGAAAATTTGATGAATGAAGCTGCAATCCTGGCCGCCAAAAGAAACAGCGGGAAAATTGAGAAAGCCGATATCGAAAGAGCCTTTTATACTGTTATTGCAGGAGCGGAGAAAAAGGACAGAAGCACGATTGCAGACATTGACAGAAGGATTACCGCCATTCATGAAGCGGGCCATGCATTGATAACCAAATTAATCGCCCCGGAGAATATCGTTTCGAGAATCACCATCATTCCAAGTACAAAGGGTGCAGGGGGCTTCAGCATGAATATTCCCCCCGACAGAATGTATTTTAAGAAGGTCGATATGGAAAACAGTATACGAATTGCTCTGGCCGGCAGGGCTGCGGAAGAAATCATATTTGGTGAGGAGAATATCACCACCGGTGCATCCAACGACATAGAAAGGGCTACGGAGATTTTGTTAAACATGGTCAGGCGATTTGGTATGAAACAACAAACCGGGCTTCTGAACTATGATGTATTATATCGGAATGGTATACGCCAGGTTCAGAATGAATGGATCGAGGAATGTAAAAAAACAATGGATAAGCTCTATTCGGAAGTAAAAGAAAAATTGCTGGAAAAAAAAGAGCTTTTGGAGGCTATTGCCACGAGGCTTTTGGAAGTAGAAACGATCGGTGAAAATGAATTGAATGAATTAATAGAGCAATACAAAAAGAAGAGCGAAAATGCAGCTTAATGGAAATGAACCTTTTCCTCTCTTCCTCATATTATATTGGAGAGGATATCTTTACCAATACACAAGGACTGGAACCGGGTTCAGTCTTTGTGTGCAAAATAGAAGGAGGAGAGATTATATGATGTATGACAACTGGGGTATGCCGGCCAATAATCCCATGATGCCGGTCAATAATCCCATGATGCCGTCCAGTAATCCGATGATGCCGATAGCGAACCCGATGATGCCATCCAACAATCCCATGATGCCGATAGCCAATCCGGTGATGCCGATAGCCAATCCAATGATGCCGATGCCGGAATGTGTTTATCCAATAGAGTATCATGAGAGATATGGTCATTTGTATCCCGGATTACAACCTGAGCTTACAAGCCCATTGGTTTCTCCGGTGATGTATCCGGATATCTATTATAAGCTTTATCCTTACGTAAGCAGAGTGTGCGATAGGATGGATAATCCCTATGTACCGTTTCCGTCAGAATCACTGGTTGAAAACATGGTCAACGAAATTTATGACAATGCGATGAAGGATATGCCCGAACTGGAAGAATACGCCGGAGCAAAGGTACCGGTTCAGTCGGATGCTGAAAGTCAGCAAAGACGGCCCCAAAGAAGGCCTATACTCCGAGACCTTATCGCGATCATATTGCTGTCTGAACTCTTCCGCAGAAGAAGAAGATTTCCCCATTTCGGAACCTTTGGTTATGATGGATACGGATATTGATCCTTTCAAGAGCAGTGAAAATTTCACTGCTTATTTTTTTTATAAAAAACCATTTTCTGATTATGTTTAAAAATAACAGCTATGGAAAGAATATTGATTGAATTTCTCAGAAAGGATGATTGGATGAGAAGCGAAACTTTACATATATCACCAAGGGATATGAGCAAAAAAGCGAAAAAGTTGAGGCATGAAGGCTATGTTCCAGGAATTTTATATGGACAAAGGGAAGGTTCCCTCCCCGTGATATTAGATAGAAAAGCCTTGGAACGCTTGGTGCAGCGGATGGGAGAAACTGCCTTTGCAGAAATAGAAATGGGAAATACAGTAAAGCCGGTTAAAATAAAGGAACTACAGAGGGATCCAAGAACCGGTGAAATCATCCATGTGGATTTTCAAGTCTTGCAGATGGACAAAAAGGTGCGTTCTTATGTGCCCATCAAATTTGAAGGATCAAGCCTGGCAGGAAAGAGAGGAATTGTCCTGCAGCATCAGCTCAATAAAATAGAGGTAGAAGGTTTTCCCAATGACATACCGGCCTTTGTAAAGGTTGCTGTAAACAACCTGAAACCGGGTCAAAGCATTCATGTCCATGATCTGGAAATAGGAGAAGAACTAACAGTGCTGGATAATCTAAATCAAGTGATCGTATCGGCGGTGCAGGGAACAACATTAAGCCCGCAGGATAATGAAGAAGGCAGCGGCAGTGAAGAAGAAAAGGAGACGGAAGGACAGGAAATGTAAGACCATAAATATCTTTACCAAAAAGGCTAAAAAATGTACCTCCTCCAAGCATCAAAATGCCATAGGAGCTTCAAGAGATTTGTGAATGTCATTGTGTTTTTGCTGATAATGTTGTAAACTAATGCTTGTGAAAACAGAAAAAGGTTGGAGGGGTCACCACATTCATGAAATATGTGTATGCTATTTTAACAGTAATTGAAGGTAAACCTATTATGCAAACTTATGTCAGTGATCAACGCTTAAGCGGCCGACAAATATTGGACCGGGTCATACTGACGGAAGATGAGAAAATAAAATATAAAGGCTGGACAGACGAAAACGAAATTCTAAAGGATATGAATCAGAGGCAATCGATACAGGTTGAGATCCAGGAAGTAGAGGTTAAATAAAGAAAATCCCTTCGACAATTATCGAAGGGATTTTCTTTTGTTCTAACAATAATAGCCATTATTCGAAGGAGGAAAAATTATCTATTTGAAGAATATAGTAGGAAGTATATTGGTAGAGTTTAAGGGCTCTGAACAAAGGGGGGTATTTCATTGCGATTACTACACCAAAGAAAAAGAGAGCTTTTAATCGTCCAGATGGAAGGGGAATTGGATCACCATAGCGCAGATACCGTAAGAAAGGAATTGGATCATTTATTGGAAGATCCCACGATTATTCATTTATTGCTGAATTTTAAAAAACTGCAATTTATGGACAGTTCCGGCATAGGAGTCATCATCGGACGCTTCAAAACCATATCTCAAAGGGGCGGCAAAATTGGCATCATAGAAGTCAACAATCAGATACAAAAAATCCTTGAAGTTTCAGGTTTATTGAAAATAGTGAATATATATGACAGCCTTCAAGACGCTCTGGACAATATGCTGGGGGTGAAATAAGTGAAAGCAAAAAATGAGGTCCGAATAGAGTTCCTGAGCAAATCCCAGAATGAGGCTTTTGCCCGCGTTGCGGTTGCAGCCTTTGCTGCTCAGATGGATCCCACTTTAGAGGAAATTGCTGATATCAAGACTGCCGTGTCAGAAGCCGTGACCAATGCCATCATCCATGGATATGAAGATTCGGAGGGGGTTGTAAGAATTAACGCCCGGCTTTATGATGACAAAATTGTTATTGAAGTCATTGACAACGGGAAGGGCATCGAGGATGTTGAACTGGCAAGGCAGCCTTTATATACTTCTAAGCCGGAGCTGGAAAGGTCAGGAATGGGCTTTACGGTTATGGAAACTTTTATGGATGAAGTGGAGGTGACTTCATCAGTCGGCAAAGGTACCTGTGTGAGGCTGACCAAGCGTTTTAAAAAAGCAAATGGGGAAATGGGGAGAGGGTAATGGAAAACGCTTTTACCTTCGAAGATCACGACAGAGACTTGCTCTCCCATGAGGAGACGCTGGAACTCATCAGTAGAGCCCAATCAGGCGATGATTCTGCCAAGGAGATCCTGGTGAAGAAAAACATTGCATTGGTCAAAAGCATTGTGAAAAAATTTTTAAACAGAGGTTACGAATACGAAGACTTGTTCCAGCTAGGGACCATTGGATTAATGAAAGCGGTCCAGAATTATGATCCACAGTATAATGTAAGGTTTTCCACCTATGCAGTTCCTATGATTATGGGAGAGATCAAAAGATTTCTACGGGATGACGGTTTAATTAAGGTAAGCCGATCCTTAAAGGAATTGGCCAATAAGGTTGTGATAGCTAAAGAACAGTTAAAAAATCAGCTGAACCGGGATCCGACTCTCAAAGAGCTTGCCAAGGCGGTGGGCAGTTCCCCTGAAGATATCATCCATGCCATGGAAGCCGGGCGAACGCCGGCATCCATCTATGAAGTGATCTACGAGGATGATGACAATCCTATTTTGTTGATTGATAAGGTCGCAGAGGAGGAGAACCAATTTACCCAAATGGTAGATAAGCTCACATTAAAGGACCTTCTTTCTAAACTGGAGAAGAGGGAACGGCTTATCATTATGATGCGCTATTTCCAAGACAAGACTCAAAGTGAAATAGCTCGATACCTGGGGATCTCGCAGGTTCAAGTATCCAGGTTGGAGAAAAAAGTACTGCTAAAAATGCGAGAAATGATGTGAAGGCATTCTGCTATCCGGAATGTCTTTTTTTTTTGGATAAAAAATTCAAGTTAACATATAATAAAAAAGACTCGTAAATCTAGTCAACAATAAAAAATTTTGGGAGATCGGAATTTATGATTATTTCGAAAATAAAGGACAGAAAAAGCAGAAAGCAGATGGTTGTGATTACACTATTGGCTGGTATTCTGCTGTTAACCGCTCTGTCATTGTGGCATTTTTTTCATATAGATAAGCAGCAGAATAAGACCTATTCCGGAGCCAAGTTTGTTTTTCATTCTATATACCATTCTTAAGTTTCCTGGAGAATTACCAGGGGTGTATAGTGCCATTTTTGGTTCCATGGAGGGTTGCGATGACTCAAAAGCGGGATATTTATTTCCAATTTAAAACAAACATTCAGAAGGATTCAACCGAATCCATTTATTTGAAAGATATTATTGAGCTATACTGTAATGAAGATATCAGAGACTTCATTGAGAATATAAAAGTGCCATCTACATTAAGCGAAGGAAACAGCATGGTCGTTTATGCCATTCAGGTTATTCAATTGATCAATCAACATATTGACGGGGTTCGAGTTCACCATTTGGGCGAAGGGAAGGCGCTGATTGAGCCGAGACTAAGTACCGGCGCCAAAAGGCCGGCTTTCTTAACCGGAGTGATGGTTTTTCTCTCCGTAATGATTGTATTTTTCGGTGCAGCGTTGGCTGTCATGTACTTTCATTCCGATGTTGACATGAATGAAGCCCATCAAAATATCTATCAATTTTTTACGGGGAAATCAGAGGACAGGCCCCTAATTGTAAGTATTCCATACTCTATAGGAATTGGACTGGGAATTGCACTCTTTTTTGATGTATTTTCAGTAAGAAAAAGGAATAAGATGCCAAGCCCCCTTGAACTGGAGCTATACCGATATGAGAAGGATGTTTACTCCTATATACGGGATGAAGAGGAGAAGGAAGGAACTACATGAGCAAGTTTCTTTGTGCCATGGTCGGTTTTAGCGGGGGATTGGCCGTTGGCGGAGGAATCGCTGCATTTTTCTCGGCACTGGGAGTAGTAACTCGTTTGATTATGCTTTGCGGTACGGAAAAATATCATAAACTGTATCCAATCAGCATTTTATTAGGAAGCCTTTGTTCTACCCTGGCCTATTTCCTGGATATCCAGTTAAACACAAGTAAGGTTCTTTTAATATTCGTCGGCTGCTTAATGGGCGTCTTTGTGGGGATGGTGGCTTCTGCCCTGGCAGAAGTCATCGATGTCATACCGGTATTATCAAAGCGATTGGGGCTCGTTCATTGGATATATGCCATTATCCTGGCTATGGTTTTTGGAAAGGTTTGTGGTTCCCTTCTCTTTTGGCTGGTTCCGAATTTTTATAAATGATCTCGATAAAGGAGAGCAGTCAATAATGGTCGATAACAGGAAAGATGAAAAATTTCACGGGATCAAATTATACAACTTTGAGGATAGAAATATAGAAGAGAATGAGCAATGGTATGGTACGGACATGGAAGAACTCCAAAACAAAGATGTTCGATATAAAGAGGCGCAGAAGAGAAAAGTTCGCGACAGGTAATATAGGTTTATACAAATCAAGGAGGCAATCAAAATGTCGGTATATAAGGTACTGGAGTTGATCGGTTCATCAACAGTAAGCTGGCAAGACGCTGTAGAAGAGGCTGTAAGAGAAGCCGGTAAGACGATAGATCATATTGTAGCCGTCGAAGTGATAAAAAGTACAGGGAAAGTAGAAAACGGAAGAATCGTTGAATACAGTGCGAATGTTCGTATATCCTTTCTTGGAGACAAATAAGGGCTTGCAGAGATTTTTGAAAGTTTTTCAAAGCGGACTTAAGACCTAGAGACGGAGTTGCCCACTATAACGGAAAGAGGAGGGAATTTCCCTCCTCTTTCACGGGAGAAGCAAATTATTGCTTCAGCCATTCACTGAAAATTAAACCGGTATTTGCTCTCGAACAGTTCCTCGTTGAGCCGTCTTAGATTTTCCATTTCATCCTTAATCGCATCAGCATTGAAAGCTGTTTCGCCTTCGGTAAAATATCCTAAAAGCTTCGAAATGGCATCTTCAAGCTTTTCTAAATTTTCCGGGGATATGCTTCCTTCATTTTTTGCTCGATTGAGATTATTCGTTACCTCTTCAACCAGTGAAGTAACCTCTTGCACCAAAGAAGCCCTTTCAGTTTCAGATGCCTGCCAATCATTGGTATGCACAGGGCAAAAATACTCTTTATCTTTTGGGTCATGATAGTCTAACTCCTGAAGATTCGGGAACTTCTTGACGGCATCCGGTAAATACTTTTTAAGATCAGCATCGGATAGCTGACGATATGGTGAATCCTCAGGCAGTACAATCACGGCTTTTCCAACCTTTTGATCGTCAGGGCAGTAAGGGCCAGGTAGCTTACCTGATTCTTTGCATAAAACCAGCTCTTGGTGCCAATCGCAATACTCTTCCGGCACAGCATCTCTGGGGAACCATTCCTCTACCACATGACCGGCTTTCATGCACAGATCAGTGGGAAGTTTACCGGAAATACTGCAAACAGTTGCTTTTACAACATCTGAAGGAGCGCTGTCATAGAAAGGTCGATCTTCAAGATTTCGATGGATAGGCTCCATAAAGGATCGCCAAAGGGGAGCGGCATACGTTCCCGCTGTAGATCCGTATTTAAAGGTTGGGCCATAATCATCGTGCCCTATCCACACAGTCGCTGTATAATAGGGAGTAAATCCGGCAAAGAAGATTCCCCTGTAATTACTGTTGGTACCGGTTTTCCCGGCTATATGCATCTTTTTCTCAAATTTGGCCCTGCTGGCTGTTCCTTTATTTACTACATCCTCCATCCAATCCGTTAATATAAAGGTTGTACTTTCTTTAAAGACATATCTTTTCACCTGGGAAGAGTTATTGATGATTTCTTTTCCGTCCCTATCCAAAACCCGTGTAAAAGAAATGGGCTCTTGATACACTCCTTTATTGGCAATCGTTGCATAAGCTGCGGCAACCTCAGTCATGATATTTCCATGGGTTCCAAGGGCCAAATCGGATGGATTGGTTGTAACATGTTTAGGATCAAATCCGAGATCCTTCAGTTTGCTGGCAGCATATTCAGGTCCTATTCTTTCCAGAATGATTCTTGCCGCAACGACGTTAAGAGATTTGGTAATGGCTGTTCGCACATCTGTGGGACCAGTATATCCACCGCCTTCAAAGTTTTCAGGGTAACCTTTTTCGCTGATCCATCCTTCAATGGGAAGGGGAATGTTTTCAAAAATAATGCCTCCCGGGTAACCCCTTTCGATGAAAGGCCCATATACAGCCAGGGGCTTTATGGCCGATCCCAGGGCAAGCTCTGACATAAAAGCTCGGTTAAAACCTCGCTTTACCGTTGGGGGTTGCTTGCCTCCGACAATGGCCTTAAGCTGACCGGTGTGATGATCGATCACAACTGCGGCAGCCTGGGGCTGAGAAAGCCCGGAAGCACTTTTGTTGTATTTTTCATTGGCGAACTTGGGTAGATTATTATAATTGTATACAGCCTCCTCTACTGTTTTTTGAATTTCCGGATCCATGGTCGTATAGATATGGAGTCCGCCGGCCATGATCAAAGCTTCTGCCTTTTTTCGTCCTTCATCCCCTTGCCAGCCATTTTGTAGCATAAGCTTTTCTCTGACTTCATATATGACATACTCGATGAAATATTTCATTGGATAGTCATTGCTCGTAGAAGTTTCCTGAACAAACAATTCATTTTGTTCAGGGTTTTCCCCGGTGAGATCGAATTTGGCGGCTTCATATTCCTCCTTGGATATGAAGTTGTTTTCGTACATTGCCCGCAAAACCAAGTTCGTCCTCTTATAGGTGATTTCAGGTTTATTTCGAACATAAAGGTTCAATCTCGGATCGTATAGAGAGGGATTTTTTGTGATACCTGCCAGGACTGCACATTCACGCAGGGTGAGATCCTTCAATTCTTTATTAAAATAATCCTTGGCTGCGGCTTTGACACCGTAATTCGCACCGCCCAGGTGAATCGTGTTCAGATAAGCCTCCAGTATCTGTTCTTTGTTGTATTTTTTTTCGAGCTCAAAGGCCAGATACATTTCCTGAATTTTCCGCTTATAAGTTTGCTCCGGCGTCAAAATCCTGTTTTTGATTAACTGCTGGGTAATGGTGCTTCCGCCTTGAATGGATTCATTTCTAAGGTTGTTAATAACGGCACCGAATAAACGCTTGAAGTCAACTCCGTTATGGGCATAAAACCTTACATCCTCTATGGCAATAAAAGCGTCTTGAAGAGTTTGAGGGATTTCTTCGAGCTTTGCCCAGACGCGGTTTTCTAAACCGAAATATTTCGTTATAAGATTGCCGTTTTGATCATATATAAAAGAAGTTTCACTTTGATTCTCGATCTGGTTAATGTCCAGGGTAGGGGCTGAGTCCAGATAGGCTTGTGCAATGCCCAGGACACCTCCAAAACCTGCAAATCCTAAAATAATGAAAAAGACCAGAAATAACCTTAGGGTAGTAACAAATACGGAAAGGAAAAAGTTTGGTTGCTTTTTTCTTTTTTCAAAGTATTTAGAAAGCTTTACCTTTCCTTTTGTTTCTCTGCTTTTTCCTCTGAATCCTTTGGACGATCTGTTTGTATCGGGCTTGTTGTGTTCCATTGAAGCACAGCCTCCTAATCCAAAGTCTAACTTACTGAAATATTATAACATATGAAACAAAGAGCAGAATTACGATACTGTTACAAATCTATTACGATGCATATGAAAGCAGATCGTTCATTCCTATTATAAGCTATATGGTTGGATTTTGCTATCTGTTTTGAGTAACAAATCTTCGAAGTCATCATAAAATGGTAGGGGGAGGTGTGCATATGCGAAGGCCTCATTATAAAAGGAATCGAATCCTATACATATTATTCATTATTTTGGCAATAGGAATCCTAATCTTTATTTTTATAGACAGAAGCATCAAGCCGACAGTAATAAGCTGGGCAGAAGTCACCGCCCATGGAATCGCCACTTCAGCGATGAATCAGGCTGTAAAGGAGATTCTGGGCACAAATATCAAATATACAGACCTTGTAAATGTGTTGACCGACAAAGACGGCAGGATATCCATGATTCAAGTAAATACAGTGAAGATGAACAATTTGGCGGCAGAAGTTTCAAAAAAAACCCAGGAGCTTATCAATGCTGCCGGGAGGAATGACATTTATATTCCGCTTGGCTCGGTTTTCAACAATCAAATATTGGCAGGCCACGGGCCTAAGATACCGGTTCAGATTGAAACGGCAGGGATTGTTTCTTATGATTATTCAACGGAATTTCAGAATGCCGGAATTAATCAAACCAGGCACATCGTTTATCTGATAATGAATACAAGCGTTAGAATTATCATTCCCTTTGGCAGCGACTACACTACGGTATCCAACCGGATGCCCATCACGGAGACCATCATTGTCGGTAATGTTCCGAACAGCTATGTAAACGTCGATGAAACGGATAAGATGCTGAACTTGATACCGAATAATGAGTAAAAACACCGGCAAACTTTACAGGGTTTTCGAGTTATGCTATTATAATAAAGGCGAATTACCTAGTTAGGAGGTTTTATATATGTCAGGCCATTCCAAATGGGCAAATATAAAGCATAAAAAAGAAAAAACAGATGCACAGAAAGGCAAAATATTTACGAAACTGGGAAGGGAAATAGCTGTTGCTGTAAAAGAAGGTGGGAGCGATCCGGAGAGCAATTCCAAACTGAAGGATGTTATTGCAAAGGCAAAAGCTGCCAATATGCCCAATGAAAATATCATGCGCAGCATAAAAAAAGCAGCAGGAGAATTAAGCTCAGTGAACTATGAAGAAATCACCTATGAGGGATATGGTTCACAAGGGGTTGCAGTAATTGTACAGGCCCTCACAGACAATCGCAATCGAACCGCGGGGGAAATCCGTCATATCTTCGATAAAAGCGGTGGAAGCCTTGGCGCAACGGGCTGTGTATCCTGGATGTTTGACAGGAAAGGGGTCATTGTCATCGAAAAAAACGATGATGTTGACGAAGAAGAGCTTATGATGCAGGCATTGGAAGCCGGTGCAGAAGATGTTTCCGACGAGGGAGACGTTTTTGAAATTTTAACGGATCCTGCTGAGTTTTCTGCTGTACGCGAATATTTGGAAAAAGCCGGATATACTTTTGCCTCGGCAGAGATTGAGATGGTTCCACAAAATTATGTAAGGCTGTCTGCGGCTGATGCTGAACCGGTACTCAATCTCATTGACAGGCTGGAAGACAATGATGACGTCCAGAATGTCTTCCATAATCTGGAGATTATTGAATAATGACTAAAATTCCGATATATTGAGCTATAAATTGGTATATTATTATAAAAATTGGCAACACTATAACCCAAAGGATTTTTCTGGAGGGATTATAGTGTTCAACAATAAGAGAAAACAAGCGCTAACCATAATAGGCCTTTTTCTTCTCTTATGTATCATTGGATATTCATTGGGATATTTGTATAGATTTTCAGTCAAAGAACCGGAAAAGGATGGCAAGGAAGGCTTTGAAATGCAAATCCACGGTGTAATGGAAGGGCAGGAACCGGATGGCCTTATCCAAGAAAGCAGTGGACAAGCGGATAACCTGACCGCAAGGGACACTGTGCTTTCTTTTAGGCAGTTTTTTCTTAAATGCCAGCATCTGATCGAGGAGAGTAAAGTTATTTCAAATTCAGAAGTCGGTATGAATCAAGAACAATTGGCTTCCCTTTATCCGGATTGGACCCTGAAGCAATTTGAGAAGAGCCGTGTCGTTTTTGAAAAGCAAACGGATAACTATTGCCCGAATCATTTTATCATTTTTGATGAAAACGGGTATCTGGCTGTTTATAAAACATCATTTGATGACGGGGAGTTACATCTGCATGAGCTTACTGATATCAGAAGTGATATGCTGGATGAGCATTTCAGAAATCTGATTAAACAAGGGAAAGCGGTTGAAACTCTGGAAGAAATTGATTATATCATAGAGAACTGGGATAGCTAAGCAATAAACTATATCAGCTGGCCGTAAATGGCCGGCTTTTATATTATCAAATTAAAAAACAATTTGATATTCCATGGCGAATCAAGTAAAATAGATCCATATAAAGTTTTCTGCAAAGATAAAAATACATAGGCATTAAAGAGGGGTCTTAATGGATACAATCATTGAACAAATCAAAAATGCTCAAACGATTGTCGTTAAAATCGGTACTTCGACATTAACTCATGATAACGGCAGTTTAAATTTGTGCTTAATTGAAAAGCTGGTACGGGTATTATCGGATTTGAGAAACCAGGGCAAACATATCATACTGGTTACATCAGGAGCAATCGGTGTAGGGAGAGCAAAAATGGGTTTAAAGACACGTCCCACTTCAATTCCTCAGAAACAAGCTCTGGCTGCGATAGGACAAGTCAGTTTGATGCATATATACTCTAAATTATTCATCGAATACGGTCAGATTGTTTCACAAGTTCTTTTGACAAAGGATGTCATCGAAGACGAAAAAAGGCGAATGAATTCTTACAATACTTTTGAGACTCTCCTTCATTACGGAAGTATTCCAATTGTAAATGAAAACGATACCGTTGCAACGGAGGAGATAGAGTTTGGGGATAACGATACCCTCTCTGCCGTTGTAGCATCCCTGGTGAAAGCAGACTTGCTCATACTGCTTTCGGATATAGATGGTTTGTATGACAAAAATCCGAAGATCCATGCGGATGCAAAGTTAATCCCCGTAGTTCATGAAATCACAGAAGAGATTATGGCTCACTGTGAAGATACGAACAGCGATGTGGGTACGGGGGGAATGAAAACAAAGATTTCGGCGGCCCTTATCTGCAGCAAGCACCATATACCGGTAGTGATTACAAATGGTGCGGACCCCTATAATATTGGCAAAATCCTTCAAGGGGAACTGGTCGGGACATTATTTATACCCCGGTAATAAAAAAAGGAAACCGTGTTATTTGGTTTCCTTTTTTTTCGTCCATTCGATCCATGCCTGTGCTTCATTGAGAGCGGAACTGACACTGACAGCGGCAGGGCCCCCGGGCAAGTTTCTCTGATTGACGCATGTTTCAAGGGATAAGGCATCAAAAACATCCCTCTCAAAGAGCGGGGAAAAACCCTGAAGCTCCTGAAGCGAAAGATCCAGAAGGCTCTTTTTTTCTTTGATGCAATACATGACAAGCCTGCCTATTACTTTATGAGCATCGCGAAATGGCAAACCTTTTTTCACGAGATAGTCTGCTGCATCCGTTGCATTGGTGAAGCCTTCCAGGGCACGGCTATACATGTTTTCTGTTTTGAATGTTAGGGTTTTCAGCATGTTGTTAAACACCTTCACGCATTTTTGAAGGGTATCTATTCCGTCGAACAGGGCTTCCTTATCCTCCTGCATATCCTTGTTGTAAGCCAGGGGGAGGGATTTCATGACCGTTAATACAGCCATCAAATCGCCATATACTCTACCGGTTTTTCCCCTGACGAGCTCCGCAGCGTCGGGATTTTTCTTTTGAGGCATGATGCTGCTGCCGGTACTGTAGGCATCATCAATTTCGATAAAGTCGAATTCACTGCTTGCCCAGAGGATGATCTCTTCGCAAAAACGGCTGAGGTGCATCATGACCATGGATGCGCAAAAAAGAAATTCTATCACAAAATCCCTGTCACTCACGGCGTCCATACTATTTCTGGATATGGAGGAAAACCCTAATAGCTCCGCTACATATTCCCGATCCAACGGATAAGTAGTAGCAGCCAATGCTCCCGAGCCCAAGGGCATCACATCGGTTCGCTTGAAGCAGTCCTCCATGCGATGATAATCCCTTCTGAACATCTCAAAATACGCCATGAAGTGGTGAGCGAGGGTTATGGGCTGGGCCTTTTGCAAATGGGTATAACCGGGCATAATAGTCCTCATATGCTGCTTTGAATGATGCAAAAGGGTTTCACATAGTTCTATTAATTGCGATTGAATGCTTTTGATTGCATCCTTTGTATACATCCTTGTAGCCAAAGCAACCTGATCGTTTCTGCTTCGGCCGGTGTGGAGTTTTTTGCCCAGATCACCGATCTTCTTTATGAGGAAGCTTTCCACATTCATATGGATGTCTTCAGCTTCAATGCTAAATTTTACTGTCCCGTTTTCGATTTCTTCCAGGATTTCAGATAATGCCCTGCAAATGGTTTCGGCTTCTTCCGGAGAAATAATATTCTGCTTTCCCAGCATTTTTGCATGGGCAATGCTTCCCAATATATCGTACTTGTAAAGCCGATAGTCAAAGTGTATGGAAGAATGAAAATCATCCATTTCGCGAGCCGTTTCCTTTTCAAAACGGCCTCCCCACAGTTTCATATTTTCATCCCTTTCTTTTTTCTTCCATTAAAGCTCTGATTTTTAAGGGCAGGCCGAAGAGGTTGATGAATCCTTCAGCATCCTTTTGATTATACACAGCATCTTCACCAAATGTTGCAAATTCTTCACTGTACAGGGAATAGGGAGACTTCACTCCGGCAGGAACACAATTTCCCTTGTATAATTTCATTCTAACAATACCGGTGACATTTTCCTGGGTGCTGTCAACAAAGGCGGACAGGGCTTTTCTAAGGGGTGTGTACCAGTTGCCGTCATATACCAATTCTGCAAATTTGATGCTGACCAATTGCTTGTATTGCATTGTTTGACGGTCCAGAACCAGGCTTTCCAACTCCCGATGGGCAGCATAGAGGATGGTACCGCCGGGTGTTTCATAGACCCCCCTTGATTTCATACCAACCAGTCTGTTTTCAACCATGTCAACAATCCCAATCCCATGCTTTGCCCCTATTTTGTTTAGCAGCTCTATGAGTTTGACACCGTCATAAGCCGTTCCGTTTACCTTGACAGGAATACCTTTTTCAAATTCTATTTCAACGTATTCAGGTTCATCCGGTGCCTTGGTTGGCGGATTGGAAATAAGATATACGTGCTCGCCCGGTTCATTCCAAGGATCCTCCAGATCTCCGCCTTCATGGCTTAAATGCCATAGATTTCGGTCCATGCTATAGGGGTGTTTTTTTGTAACGGGAATGGGTATATTACGGGCTGCAGCGTATTCGATTGCATCTTCCCTTGATTTGATATTCCAAATTCTCCATGGAGCGATGATTTTTATATGAGGGTTCAGGGCTTTTATCGTTAGCTCAAATCGGACCTGATCATTTCCTTTTCCGGTAGCTCCATGGCATATGGCAGAGGCCCCTTCCTTTTCAGCGATTTCGACAAGGCGCTTGGCGATTACAGGTCTTGCCATGGATGTTCCCAGGAGATATTTACCCTCATAGACAGCTCCTGCTTTAAGGGTGGGGAAAATAAAATCATTGACAAATTCATCCTTTAAGTCTTCAATATATATCTTGCTGGCGCCGGTTTTAATAGCCTTTTCTCTTAACGGCTCGAGCTCTTCCCCCTGGCCGACGTCCGCAACCATGGCGATCACTTCATAATCATAATTTTCCTTAAGCCAAGGAATGATAATCGATGTATCCAATCCACCGGAATAAGCTAAAACTACTTTTTCTTTTTGTGCCATTATGAAAACCTCCATCTAACAATTTCAACAGAAATTTTGTTTGGTTTTAGTTTATCACAATCAAAGGATTTTTTATATCATCAAATTATTATAATTATACAACGCGGCGAATAAAAATACAACATTGCCCCAAAACTTTTTCTTCCATTGACAGATTCCTGTAAAAGTCATAATATTACTATGAGCGACGGATTTTGAAGGTGGTATACGTTGATTGTTTTAGGAATTGACCCGGGAATGGCAATTTTAGGATATGGGGTCATCGAACAAAAGGGTCATAAAATGGATGTTGTAGATTATGGAACAGTGCTGACGGATTCAGGCATGAAGATGCCTGATCGTCTGGTGCGGATTTTTGACGGAGTGGAAGAGCTCATTCAAAGATTTAAGCCGGACGTTGTTTCTGTTGAAGAGTTGTTTTTTAATAAAAACAGCAAGACAGCTTTGACCATAGGACATGCCAGAGGAGTTGCCATTTTGACCGCAGCCAAGAATAAATTGGAAATTTATGAGTACACTCCCCTGCAGGTCAAGCAAGCCGTCGTCGGCTATGGAAGGGCTGAAAAAGCCCAAATTCAGCAAATGGTGAAAATATTGCTGAATTTAAAAGAAATTCCGAAACCGGATGATGCAGCAGATGCCCTTGCTGTAGCCATATGTCATATTCATAATTCAAATATGATCGGAAGATTGGGATAAGTTTGGAGGAAAGAAATGTATGCTTATTTAAGGGGTACGCTGGAAGAGGTTCACCAGAATAAGATTGTCGTAGACGTAAACGGCTTTGGGTTTGAAGTGAATATACCGATTTCGATCCTTGATAGATTACCGGCTATAGGAGAATACATAAAAGTATATACCTATTTTAATGTGCGGGAAGACAGCCAGGAGCTCTACGGTTTTTTGGAGCGTGAGGAGAAGGCTATTTTTGAGAAACTGATCACCGTGAGTGGGATTGGACCTAAAGGCGCTCTTTCAATTCTTTCAAAACTTTCTCCCTCTCAGATTGCTCTGGCGATTGTGATGAATGACATAAAAACCTTGAGTCAGGCACCTGGCGTTGGGAAAAAGACAGCGCAGCGCATTATCCTGGAACTTAAAGAAAAAATGGATCAGGAGTTTCTCATGGATCAAAGGCCTACCCCTGCGAAAGAGGAAACAGACACTCTGAATGAAGCGGTTTATGCTTTAATGGCATTGGGATATCAATCCCACGAGGCGCAATATGCATTGAGGCAAATAGAAAATAAAGACCAGGATCTGTCTACATTAATTCGCTTAGCCCTGAAAGCACTGGATAAGAGCAAAAGATAGGAGGGATTGCCTTGAAGGATAATCATGAACGCATCATTACCTCCACAACGCTTCATGAAGACAGCGACATTGAGCTGAGCTTAAGGCCAAAGTACTTGCGGGAGTATATCGGCCAGACAAAGGTGAAAGAAAAGATGAGCATCTTTATACAAGCGGCACAGGAACGGGGAGAAGCATTGGATCATGTGCTTTTATACGGCCCGCCGGGACTGGGGAAGACGACTTTGGCCGGTATCATTGCCAATGAGTTGGGAGTAGGCCTGCGCATTACCTCAGGGCCTGCTATTGAAAAGCCGGGAGATCTGGCCGCAATTTTGACCAATTTAGGTGACAGGGACGTATTGTTCATTGATGAGATACACAGGCTGAATCGAAGCGTGGAAGAAATACTCTATCCGGCAATGGAAGATTATGCACTTGATATTATTATTGGAAAGGGGCCAAGCGCCCGTTCTATTCGCCTTGACCTGCCCCGCTTTACTTTAATCGGAGCAACCACTCGGGCCGGAATGTTGACTTCGCCTTTGAGGGATCGCTTTGGGGTCATAAGCAGGCTTGAGATGTACAGCCCTGAAGAATTAAAGCAGATTGTGCTCCGTTCAGCTCGCATACTGGGGATTGAAATTGACGAGGAAGGGGCTGCAGAAATTGCAAGCCGATCAAGGGGAACGCCAAGGGTTGCAAACAGGCTGCTAAAAAGAGTCAGAGACTATGCCCAAATATGTGCAGACGGGGTCATTACTCTCGAAATTGCGCGAAGAGCCTTGGATATGCTGGAAGTAGATCCAATTGGCTTGGACGAGGTCGATCGAAATCTTCTCAGGACAATCATCGAGAAGTTTAACGGGGGTCCTGTGGGCCTTGATACCCTTGCTGCATCAACGGTGGAGGAGAGTACGACCATTGAGGATGTCATCGAGCCTTTTCTCCTGCAGCTGGGCTTTATCGTCAGAACCCCGCGAGGCAGAATGGCCACACCACTGGCCTACAGGCATTTAAATATTCCTTATACCCCTCCGGAATGCTAGCTATATTAATTAAGCGAAAGGAAGGTTTGCCAAATAGGCGCCTGCTTAAAATCAACATAAAACCCTATACAAAGGGAAAACTATAAAAAAGATCGATGTTCATGGATATTATTCCCATTATTTTTGCTTTTTGGTCTCAGAAAGAATAAGCCACAGTTCAATTTTATGATAAATTTACATATGGGTGGAGATTACATTGAAACTGTCTGATTTTGATTACGAACTACCGGAAGAATTAATAGCCCAAAAACCGATAGAAAAGAGAGACGAATCCCGGCTTCTGGTTTATCATCGTGACAGCAAAGCAATTGAGCATAGAAGGTTTTATGATATTATCGAATATCTCAACGAAGGAGATTGTTTGGTCATTAATGATACGAAGGTACTTCCCGCCCGGCTCCTTGGTAGACGGGTGGATACGGGAGGGAAAATTGAATTTGTTTTACTGAAGCAGATTGATAAAAATCGATGGGAGACCCTGGTAAAACCCGGCCGACGGGCCAAAGTCGGGACCAGGTTCTCATTCGGTGACGGAATGCTGATTGCCGAGGTAGTGGACAAGGTGGATGAAGGCAATCGTATTGTGGAGTTCGAGTATGAGGGGATATTCGAAGAGGTGCTGGATAGAATCGGCATTATCCCTTTGCCCCCTTATATCCATGAAAAACTTCAGAACAAGGACCGCTATCAGACGGTTTATGCGGAACACAGGGGTTCTGTGGCAGCACCGACGGCCGGCCTCCATTTTACTGAAGAGCTACTGGAAAAAATACAAAAGAAAGGAGTCTCCATTGCCCGGATTACGCTCCATGTGGGCCTGGGAACCTTCCGGCCGGTAAAGACGGAAATCATAGAGCAGCACAAGATGCATGAGGAGTTTTTTCAGGTGACGCCCGAGGCGGCGGAGCTTATCAACAGCGCGAGGAAAAATGGCGGAAGGGTCATTGCGGTGGGCACCACTTCAACAAGAACCCTTGAATCGATAGCAGACGAGAGTGGATATGTAAAACCCCAGTTTGGGAAAACGGATATCTTTATCTATCCAGGATACCGGTTCAAAGCGATAGATGGCTTGATAACAAATTTCCATTTACCCAAGTCAACGTTATTGATGCTTGTCAGCGCTCTGGCCGGAAGAGAAGAGATTTTAAGGGTATACAGGGAGGCAGTGGAGAAAAGATATCGCTTTTTTAGTTTTGGAGATGCCATGCTCATATTATAGCAATTGAAATGGAAATGAATAGAAAGAGGAATGAGATGGGCGACAAGTTTCGTTTTGAACTGATAAAGGAAAGCAAGCGCTCCTGGGCTCGACTGGGTAGGCTTCATACTCCCCATGGAGTAATTGAAACACCCGTTTTTATGCCCGTTGGTACCCAGGCATCCGTGAAAGCGGTGACCCCGAGGGACTTGGATGAAATTCAAGCACAGATTATTCTGGCAAATACCTATCACCTTTATTTAAGACCCGGCCATCAGTTGGTGAAAGAAGCGGGTGGACTTCACCGCTTTATGAACTGGGATCGGCCGATACTAACTGACAGCGGCGGATTCCAAGTTTTTAGTCTGGGGGATCTACGGGAGATTAAAGAAGAAGGGGTTTATTTTAAATCCCATCTGGATGGTTCCGGTCATTTCTTCAGCCCTGAAAAAGTGATGGAGATAGAGAATGCCCTTGGAGCGGATATTATCATGGCATTTGACGAGTGTGCCCCTTATCCGTGCAGCTATGAAGATGCCAGAAAAGCTGTGGACAGGACAACTCGCTGGGCTAAGCGCTGTAAGTCGGCCCACAGCAGGGACGATCAAGCCCTGTTCGGGATTATACAGGGAAATGTCTTTAAAGATTTAAGGGAAAAAAGTGCCGGTGAAATTGTAGATATGGATTTTCCGGGTTACGCAGTGGGAGGGCTGAGCGTAGGAGAACCGAAGCCGATCATGTATGAAATGCTTGAATGCACCGTTCCGCTGATGCCAAAGGATAAACCGCGCTATTTAATGGGAGTCGGTTCACCGGATTGCCTGATTGAGGGCGTCTTAAGGGGAATTGATATGTTCGATTGTGTCCTCCCTACCAGAATTGCCCGGAACGGAACGGTCCTGACAAGTCAGGGTAAGGTGGTCGTAAGAAACGCTGCATATGAACGGGACTTTGGACCGCTGGATCCAGAGTGCGATTGTTACGCCTGCAGGAATTTTTCAAGGGCTTATATTCGGCATCTGATCAAAGCAGGTGAGATTCTGGCTTCCATATTAACAAGCATACATAACTTGAGGTTTTTAATCCGTTTAATGGAACAGATTCGTGAGGCTGTAAGGAATGACAACTTGCCGGAGTTTCGAGATGAATTCTTCAAAAAATACGGCTATGAGTAATGTTTTTTGTTGAATAGTAGAATTATAAAGGATAAAATAGTATAGAACCAAGTAATATCCGGAGAAGCTATTTTAATGCAATGAAACAGCAGGAAATATCTAAGAAAGAGGAGGAGATCTTATGGAACAGGAAGCCAATTCCATTGGCTTGCTACTGGGTCAATTATTGCCCTTTATCGTTATTATCGTGGTGTTTTATTTCATGATCCTAAGGCCCCAGAGAAAACGGGAAAAGGAAAAAAAAGAGATGCTTGACTCTTTAAAAGTAGGAGACAATGTAACGACGATAGGAGGTATTTGTGGGAAAATTACGGCTCTGCGGGATGATGTCGTAACGGTGGAGGTTGGGAAAGACAAAGTGAAACTGGTTTTCGAAAAATGGGCTATTCAGAAGGTTGAAAAACCGATCGCAGATTAAGATGGCAAGCAAAGAGGTTTGTCCTTGTGCCAGGATAAATCTCTTTGTTATGTTATGACATTTTTCTATTGATAAGTGCTTATGACGACTCTGCGTGTTAAAAATTTCAAGAGACAGCTATGGGAATCGGTGTATAAGAACTGTGCAAGGAGGAATATCTTGCTAGGCATAGACATAGATTAGAGTAAGAAGCATTGAAGGGGTGAACGGAATGAGAAAATATAGAAGAAGTTCCGCTCAAGCCGACACCGGCTCCTTACTCAGTCTGGTTATAGTGGCCGTCAGAAGCTCTTTGATTGCCATAGTTCTGTCGCTTTTGTGTTTCTTGATTTTCGCAATTGTGATGAAGATAGGAAATTTTGAAGAAACCCTTATTTCACCCGGTATTCAAGTTATCCGTGTGCTGAGCATTACCGTAGGAGGAGTTGTGGCAGCACGATCCACTACAGCTAAGGGTTGGTTAGTTGGTGCCTTATCAGGTATATTATATATGGTATGGGCTATTTTCATCAGCCTCTTATTTGGCGGAGGTATTTCCCTAAACAGCCTACTGCTTTCCGATATGCTCCTGGGCCTTATCGCAGGCCTGGTAGGAGGCATGATTGGGATAAACCTGAAATAAACAGATAAATGCTTTTCAGACGGTGAAGTTTGTGCTATAATGGTTTAGGATCATAGTCCAAGGAGGAGAAATTTACATGAAACATATTAAAACTCTAAGCAAAGGAAACTTACAGGACACATTGTCTAAGGGCGGTTGCGGAGAATGCCAGGCGTCCTGTCAATCTGCCTGCAAAACTTCCTGCACAGTGGCAAATCAGAGCTGTCAAAAGTAATAACAATTTAAGTACATAGGAGAAAGATAGCGGTTAGGCTTGCCGCTATCTTTCTTAATGTTCATCTACATTATGAATATTTATAAGGGAGAGTAACATGATTCACAAGTTCGAAATCAACAATATTAAAATCGTCTTGGATGTAAATAGCGGTTCTGTTCATATCATTGACGATTTGGTCTGGGATATATTAGAATGTGGGGAAAATGCCAGCTTAGAAGAAATAGAATCAAAATTGGGGCACAAATATCAGAATGAGGCTTTGCACGAAGCATACAATGAGATGGAGTTATTAAAGGAACAGGGCTTATTGTTTTCTAAGTGGAGTGTGGACAAGCCGGAGCCTGTGGGTCAGCCTGTCATAAAGGCAATGTGCCTGCATGCAGCCCATGACTGCAATCTGCGATGCAGCTACTGCTTTGCCTCTACCGGTGATTTCAAAGGTACCAGGTCCCTGCTGGATGAAAAAACAGGCCGAAGGGCTTTAGAATTTCTTGTTGAACACTCAGGCCGAAGGCGGAATTTGGAGGTGGACTTTTTCGGCGGAGAGCCCCTCATGAACTTTGAGGTAGTAAAAAAACTGGTTGCCTATGGCAGAGAGCTGGAAAAGAGCCATCATAAGAAATTTAAATTTACCGTAACGACCAATGGGCTGTTGCTGAACGATGAGATCATTGAATATATCAACAGAGAATTTTCAAATGTGGTGGTAAGTATCGATGGCCGTCCTGAGGTACACGACCATATGAGAAAAACCGTAAATGGGCTCGGCAGCCACGGCCTGATCCTTTCCAAAGCGAAAAAACTGGCCGAATCACGAAGGCAAAGGGATTACTTCGTGAGGGGGACTTTTACACGACATAATCTGGACTTTTATAAGGATGTTTTATATTTGGCGGATCAGGGTTTTCAGAATATTTCAATCGAACCTGTGGTTGCCTTTGGAGATGAGGATTATAGACTCATGCCCGAGGATTTGGAAAAAATATTCGAGAGCTATGAAATTCTGGCGAAGGAGTTCATTGCCCGGAGGAACAGAGGAGAAGGCTTTCACTTCTTCCATTTCCAGGTTGATTTAAGCCAGGGGCCCTGTGCTTATAAAAGATCACTGGGATGCGGAGCCGGTAACGAATATATCGCCGTAACTCCTGAAGGTGATATCTATCCCTGTCATCAATTTGTTGGAGATTTGGAATATAAAATGGGCAATGTATTAGAGGGGAATTTTAACACGGAAATTCAAAATCAATTTCGGCAGAATAATCTCTTTACCAAGGAAGACTGCTCTAAATGCTGGGCGAAGTTCTACTGCAGCGGAGGTTGTGCAGCGAACGGATATCACTTTACCGGGAGCATTACAAAACCCTATCAATTGGAATGCGAAATGGAAAAGAAAAGGCTGGAATATGCACTGATGATAAAGGCTATGGAGCAAATGCAGGAGGAAGATCCAAAATAAAGATATTCTTCTGATATTTTGCCGAAATCAGGCTTAATGTTCAAACCAAGCCTCTTTACCGGTTGCGTATTCTGGAAGAACCCGTGAGGGGTGAATTCTATTGACTGAAAAATGGTAAAGTAATATAATAACAGAGTAAGTCTAAAAGAGGGGGACACATGATGAATTTTAAAAGTCTAGTAAAGCTTGTCCTTATTATCTGCATTATTGCAGTATTGTCCTTTATTGCCTTAAATGGCTTGGAGATTGGTATTTATAAGGTAGTTCCCATGAAAGACGGGATCGTACTGGGACTGGATTTGCAAGGGGGACTGTATTCGATTTATGAAGCAAAGGTGGAACCCAACGATCCGGACAAAAGCAGCAAAATTGAAAGTGCGATCCAGGTTATGCGAAATCGTTTGGATCAAGCAAATCAGTATGAAGCCACCGTTGCGCCCCAGGGCGATAATCGTATACGTGTAGAAATTCCCGGAATAAAAGACCCGCAGCAATTAATGGAAATATTAGGGAAACCTGCGGTCCTTGAATTTGTAGATCCCGAGGGCAATGTTGTCATAACCGGCCAGGATATCAAATCTGCAAAACCGGGATTTGGTGAAAAACAGATGCCGGTAGTCAATTTTGAGCTCTTGCCGGAAGGCGCCAAGAAGTTTGCAGATGCCACAGCCAAAAATATTGGAAAAGCAATTACGATTACATTGGATAAAGAGATCATTTCTTCTCCGATTGTGGAAAGCGTTATTTCCGGGGGGAAAGGTGTTATCACCGGGATGAAGAGTATTGAAGAAGCCCGGCAGCTGGCCAATTTGATCCAGAGCGGAGCCCTGCCCGTGGAACTGGAGCAGATAGAGATCAGGACAATAGGAGCCACCCTTGGTGCAAATGCATTGCAAAAAGGTATACAGGCAGGCATTATTGGCAGTATTTTTGTTCTGCTTTTCATGCTGGTATATTATAGGCTCCCCGGTTTGGTTGCGGACTTGGCTTTAATAGTCTATATTTTAATAACGGGTATTGTTTTGGTAACGACTAAAGTTGCTTTAACACTGCCGGGTCTTGCAGGGGTCATTCTTTCAATAGGCATGGCGGTTGACGCAAACGTCATCATTTTTGAGAGAATAAAAGAAGAGCTGAAGGCCGGAAAAACCTTGCGGGCATCGGTGGATTCCGGTTTTCATAAGGCTTTTGGCGCAATTTTGGATTCCAATATTACAACCATTATCGCCGCTTTGGTTTTGTGGTATTTAGGGACGGGCCCAATTCAGGGCTTTGCAAAAACGCTTTTTATTGGCGTATTGGCAAGTATGTTTACTGCAATTTTCTTCACCCGGTATATCATTCGATTGGTGATGGATCTCAATTTGCAGAACAGAAAATTATATGGAGCGTGAGGAGGAGCTAAAATGAAAATAAAATTTGTAGAAACATCCAAGATTTGGATCACGATTTCAGTGGTAGTAATCCTCCTTGGGATTGGCTTCGCCGTTTTTAGAGGGCTTAACATCGGAATTGATTTTTCCGGCGGTTCACTTTTGTATGCTAATATCGGAAAAGATTATAATGTAGAAGATATAAGAGAAATCGTTGCAAAGAATGGGATCAGCGCTGATGTAATAAAAGCCGGCGATGCTCAGCAGGATGTAATCATACGCATGCAGGATACAGAGGGTTTACTGGATATTCAAAAGCAAATCATTTCTGATCTGCAGGAGAAATATAATCTGACTGCGGATCAGTTTAACATTGATACTGTCGGTGCAACTATCGGAGGAGAGCTGGTTAAAAATGCATTGATGTCATTGGCCATTGCATTTATTCTCATGCTCGCCTATATATGGTTCCGTTTTGAGTTGTTGACCGGTGCTGCAGCCATCGTTGCGCTATTCCATGATATATTGGTCATGTTTGCTGCCGTAGCGATTTTAAGAGTGCCTATAAACAGTTCTTTTGTGGCTGCCTTGCTGACGATAGTAGGATATTCCATCAATAATACAATAGTCGTTTTTGACAGGGTAAGAGAAAACAGAAAACGTTTTGGTAAGAAGATCTCCAACTCAGAGCTGGTCAACAAGAGCATTAATGAAAGTATTGCACGATCCATCAATACCTCGTTAACTACCCTGTTTACAATTACGATGGTGTATATTCTTGGTGTTGAGTCTGTCAAAGAATTCGCTTTGCCGTTAATAGTAGGATTAATTGCCGGTACCTATTCTTCGCTCTTTATCGCAGGTCCCCTTTGGGCTTGGTGGAGTGATCTGTCCGTAAGGGAAAAAGCTTCTGCTGCAAAATAAACTTCACAGTTTACTTGAGCTTCCTTCGGGAAGCTTTTTTATTCAATCATCGAAGGAGACAATTATGCCTATTTTTCAGCCAGTACAAAATAATATCAATGATCAGGAGAAAATAATAAAATCACTTGTTGAAAAACTGGGGATTAATGATATTACAGCCCGGCTGCTCATCAATCGAGGGATTGTGGATGCAGAGGCTGCAGAGGTTTTTTTGAACCCCGGCTTGTCTCATCTGCATGATCCGTTTTTGCTCAAGGATATGGGCCTTGCTCTTCAGCGGACTCGGAAGGCCATAGACAATCACGAGCCTATTGTTATCTTTGGTGACTATGATGTAGACGGGATCACTGCGACGGCTGTTTTATACGAGGGCTTAAAGAACTTGGGTGCCAATGTTGGCTATTATATTCCCAATCGCCATGGTGAAGGTTACGGACTGAATAGGGATGCCATTTCACAGCTTGGAGAGAAAGGCACCAAGTTAATTATTACAGTGGATTGCGGAATAACGGCTGTAGATGAAGTGAGATATGCAAGGGACCTGGGGATCGATGTCATCATTACAGATCACCATCAGTGCGGCAATGAGCTGCCCGATGCCCTGGCTGTCATCAATCCGAAACGGCAAGATCAAACTTACCCCTTTCGCGATTTGGCCGGTGTAGGAGTCGCTGCTAAATTCCTACAAGCACTGGGAGATGATATATCAAAGTATTTAGATATAATTTCGATAGGAACGATTGCTGACCTGGTCCCCTTAGTTGGTGAAAACCGAATTTTTGCCGCCAATGGCATCAGGGCTCTTTATCAGACTGCAAGACCGGGCCTACTAGCCCTTTTGGAGATTCTTCAACTTAAGAATAAAACCCTTCACTCCGAATTGATTGCTTTCAGGCTGGCTCCCTGTCTCAATGCTGCCGGAAGAATGGGATCGGCCTTGGATGCTTTGAAGCTTTTGCTTTCAAGGGAATATATGGAAGGGCAGCTCTATGCCCGTGAATTATACGAAAAGAATCAATTGCGCCAGGCAACGGAAATGAAAATATTCACTGCGGTTCAAAAGATCATTCATGAAACCGTCGATTTACGCCATGAAAAAATACTCGTTATAGAGGGTGAAGGTTGGCATTCCGGAGTGATAGGTATTGTTGCTTCAAAAATTTCAGAATTGTATCATCGCCCTTGTGCAATTATATCATTTGACGGGGAATTAGGAGTAGGTTCTGCCAGGAGTATTGAAGGTTTCAACTTGCATAAGGCCTTTTTTAGGTTTCACCATCTGTTTGAAAAGTTTGGAGGCCATGAAATGGCTGCCGGCTTCACTATATCGAAGAGCAATTTACAGAAGTTTAGGGAGTCCGTCCTTGAATATGCCCATGAGAATATTCCCGATGAAATGCTTATACCGAAATATTCTTATGAATTGAGCATCAGTTCTCGAGATATCACATTTTCCCTGGTAGACGAATTAGAAAAATTGGAGCCGTTCGGCGAAGGAAACCCAAATCCGGTGTTTTTACTGGATGATGCCTTCATTCTAAAGAGCAACTATGTCGGCAAAGATCGACAGCATTTAAAGATGGCCATTTCCTCGGGACAAAAGATATGGGATGGAATTGCTTTTGGATATGCAAAATTGGGAAGGCATTTTAAATGCCCTTGTCCTATAAATATTCTAACGGAACTTCGAAAAAACGAATGGATGGGCGTCAAAAAAATACAATTAATCATAAGGACAATGAAAAAAGTATTTCGAAATCCTCAAGATATCGAATCTTTCCTGGAGCTTTTTTATGATGAATTTTTTAGTGCATTTTTGGCAGAGTTTATGTATAATGAGAATGTAGTACAAAAAGCGGATTTGCCTGATTTCGCGAGTATTGACATGGACCAATTGGTTTATTACTATTCTAAGGGAAACAGCAACTGTTTGACGCTAACCACTTCGAAGGAAGAGGCTGAATTATTTTTACATGCTATGCACCAAAAAGATATTCTAAGCGGCATCCTTTGCGGCTACCATAGCCTCCCCAATCTCGAGGAAATCAGTGAAAATGGCTTAATTGTAGTTCCCGATTTTCGGGAGCTGAATATGAAGAAATATAAGAAGATCTTTTTGCTTGGCGATATCAGGCAATACCTGATTCCGCCGGCCTTTAAAATCCACCCGTCTGTAGAAATTTATCAGGTTCATACAGGAGTAGGAAAAGAAGAAGATAAAATTGAGTTTTTGGTAGAAAGAAGGATTTTTGAACGGGTATATAAGTGGCTCTGCAGAAATGTATTTGTCCGAAAATCATGGGGAAGTTATCAGCTTATGCTGGAAGAAATAAATAAAGTTATTGATTTCCCGGTCAATGCTTTTCAATTGAGGCTATGTTTGTCGGTGTTTAATGAATTGGGCTTTATTCAATTGGAGGACGAACTGGAATATGTAAAAATTACCAGAGCCAATAAACCTCAAAACAGGAAACTTGAAACGAGTTTGTTGTATCAATATTATCAAAAATGGTTTGATGCTCGATATCATAGCGATATGATAGCATGCTTCAAATAAACTTCGTAGATTTATTTAATAAAAATGGATGGTGTGATGGAATCTCATTATTTTACGGGAGGTATACAAATGAATCTTAAAGAAAGAATACGAGTCGTCCCTGACTTTCCTAGGGAAGGAATTCAATTTATTGACATTACGACCTTGCTGAAGGATAAGGAAGCCTACGTATATGCAGTTGACGAGTTAGTGAGCAGCATAAAGGATAAGGACGTTGACCTGATTGTAGGGCCTGAAGCCCGTGGTTTTGTCATCGGTGCTCCGATTGCCTATGCTTTAAAGGTAGGATTTGTACCCGTTCGAAAGCCCGGCAAATTGCCTGCTGAGACAGTCAAATATGAGTATGAACTCGAATACGGATCTGATTGTTTGGAAATACATCGGGACGCGGTGAAGCCAGGCCAGAGGGTGGTCATTGTCGACGATTTACTTGCAACAGGTGGGACGGCCTTGGCCGCTGCAAAGCTGGTTGAAAAGCTGGGCGGTATCGTGGTGGGTTTTGCTTTTATTGTTGAATTGACTTATTTGGAAGGACGTAAGCATCTAGAAGGATATGAAGTGGCTTCTTTGGTCCAGTATTAGATCAGGATTTGGTTGGTGTGTTGCCAACCATTATTTTCATTGAGATTTCAAAGGATGTGAACCAATTTGAGGCAGTATGAGGAAAAAATCATTCAATTGCACAGCAAAATAAAAAAGGTCTATGGGGATGAGAATGCTGAGAAAGCGCAAAAGGCGATTTCTTATGCTGAAAAAGCCCATGCTGGCCAGTTTAGATCCTCCGGAGAGCCTTATATTGTTCACCCTTTAGAAGTGGCGAATATCCTGTTAGAACTGGGGTTGGATGTAGACACGATTATGGCCGGGCTTCTTCATGATGTAATCGAGGATACAGGTGTGACCCTTCAGCAGCTGGAGGAAGAATTCGGAGCCGAGGTTGCAAAGTTAGTGGATGGGGTAACAAAATTAGGTCGTATTTCGTATAAGACGAAGGAGGAGCAGCAGGTAGAAAGCCTTCGAAAGATGTTCTTGGCCATGGCTAAGGATATTCGTGTGATTATCATCAAGCTGGCAGATCGACTGCATAACCTAAGAACCTTGGAATATGTAGAAGAGGACAAGCAAAGGGAAAAGGCCTATGAAACATTGGAAATTTACGCACCTTTGGCACATCGTTTGGGAATCTCAAAGATCAAATGGGAATTGGAGGATATTTCCCTTCGCTATATTGACCCAAAGGGGTATTATGATCTCGTAGAAAAAGTAAGTGCCAAGAGAAGAGAAAGAGAAGCCTACATTCAGGAGATTATCGCTGCATTGCGATCGAAACTGGAAGAAATGAAAATTGATGCTGAAATAGAAGGCAGGCCAAAGCATTTCTACAGTATTTACAAAAAAATGTACATGCAGCATAAAGATTTTGAAGAGATATACGATTTATTGGCCATTCGAGTCATTGTAAACACTGTGAAGGATTGCTACGGGGTGCTGGGCATTGCCCATACTCTCTGGAAGCCCATACCCGGCCGTTTTAAAGACTATATCGCCGTTCCTAAACCCAATATGTATCAATCATTGCACAGCACCGTCATTGGCCCAAAGGGACAGACTTTTGAGATTCAAATAAGAACATGGGATATGCACCGGACGGCTGAGTATGGCATAGCAGCCCACTGGAAGTATAAAGAAGGCCGTAAATCTTCCGACGAATTGGACAACAAACTGGCCTGGCTGAGGCAACTTTTGGAATGGCAGAGCGATCTTAAGGATGCCAGGGAATTCATGGAAGCTTTAAAAATCGATCTGTATTCCGATGAGGTTTTTGTATTTACCCCCAAGGGTGATGTGATAGATTTACCAAAAGGAGCCACTCCTTTGGATTTTGCTTACAGTATTCACAGTGCAATCGGCAATAAGTGCGTCGGAGCAAAGGTAAACGGCAAAATCGTTCCTCTGGATTACCAGCTGGAGACAGGAGAGATCGTCGAAATTCTGACATCCTCAACCAGCCACGGGCCCAGCCGTGATTGGCTTAAAATAGTGAAAACGAGCCAGGCCAAAAGCAAGATCAAACAGTGGTTCAAAAAAGAGCGTAGAGAAGAAAACATCATAAAGGGCAGAGAGATGCTAGAAAAGGAAGCCAAACGCCAGGGCTATAGTCTCCCTTTGCTTCTGAAAAATGAGTGGTTGGAGCCAATTTTAAAAAAATACGGTTTTCATTCACAGGAGGATTTGTTTTCAGCCATCGGTTATGGAGGCATTACCACGAATCAGGTATTGCTCCGGCTCATCGAAGAATATAAAAAAGCAAACCAGGTTTCTGAAGAGCAAGTAGCCAAGGAAAATAAAAACGCGAAAAGGCGAAACAGTCAGGACAAGGGTATCGATGTAAAAGGAATCGACAATTTAATGATTCGCTTTGCAAAATGCTGTAATCCTGTACCCGGGGACAGTATTATAGGGTATATCACCAGGGGCAGAGGGGTTTCCATACATCGCAGTGACTGCACAAATCTTTTGGATGATGCTGTGGAGAAACACAGGCTTATTGAAGTCAACTGGGTAGGCGAGCATAAAGCGGCATATAATGCGGAGATTCAAATCATCGCAAGGGATAGGCATGCTTTATTGGCTGATATTACCAATACCTTGTCTGATATGAAAATCCCGGTTACGGCAGTCAATGCAAGAACAAGTAAAAATAGATATGCTACTATTAATATTAATTTGGAAATAGTGGATACCCAGCAACTGGAGAAAGTGATGAAGCAGTTTAAGCGATTGACGGACGTAGTCGATGTTCATAGGGTAAACGCATAAGGGAGTGATAGAGTGAGGGCTGTGGTACAAAGGGTCTCGCAAGCCCATGTGGAAGTCGAAGGCAAAACGGTTGGACAAATTGGGAAGGGTTTATTGGTTTTTTTGGGCGTTGAAAGGGAGGATACAACCAAAGACGCGGAATATTTAGCTGAAAAAATTATAAGTCTCCGTATATTTGAAGATCAACAGGAAAAAATGAATCTGTCCTTGACGGATATAGGAGGCTCTCTCCTATTGGTCTCCCAATTCACCTTATGCGGAGACTGCAGAAAGGGAAGAAGGCCCAGCTTTACCCTGGCCGGTCCCCCTGAGACGGCAAAAGAACTCTATCAGTACTTTGCGGATTATGCAAGGCGCCTGGGCGTCCCTGTTGAAACAGGGGTTTTTCAAGCCCATATGGATGTTCACCTCATCAATGACGGGCCTGTGACATTATTACTGGACAGCAAGAGGAATTTCTAGGAGGAAACGGTATGATTGATGTGATTCGCCTTGTCATCGGGGATTTGGCTGCCAATTGCTACCTCATATATTCTGAAGCTACCCGCAATTCCATTGTCATTGATCCCGGTGGGGATGAAGAGACCATCCTGGAAGAAATAAGAAAGAAAAATTTAAATATAAAATATATCATCTTGACTCACGGCCATTTTGACCATATCGGAGCGGTGAAGCCTATCAAAGAGGCAACAGGCGCGCTGGTTGCGATTCACAGGGAGGATGGGGACCATTTGCTCAATCCCTACAAAAATCTTTCTTTTTTGATGGGATATGAATGCATACAAACCCCAGCAGATCTTTTGCTTGAAGACGGCTCCACTGTAATGCTGGATGATACTGCTTTGACCATTGTTCACACGCCGGGTCATTCGAAGGGAAGCATATGCATCCAAATGCCCGGGGCTATTTTTACGGGTGATACCTTATTCAAGGGTTCCATCGGAAGGACGGATTTTGTAGACGGAAATTTGGAGCAAATTTTAAACTCCATCAGAAAAAAGCTTATGGTTTTGCCTGATGAAACAATTGTCTATCCAGGACATGGTGATTCAACGACAATTGGCCTGGAGAGGGCATCGAATCCATTTATTTGATAGAGAATGATTTCATGAACCCAATAGAAGGAGAAGGAATGAATGTTCTATATTCTGGTACAGGATAGCGGATTTTCAAATGAGGTCATGGAACTTACGAAAGTGTTCTACCCTCATTTTATTTTTCGAATCGTAGATTCCCTGGATCATATGAGTGAGGAGGACTGGTGCCTTCAGTGCCTTTACAGTGATGAAAATTCCATGATAACCACATGGGTCAAGCTCTATTCGGGGCGGATGCTGGCATGTGAAAAAAAGAGTGAGGAAAGGATTCAAGGCGAGCCGGTCGGTTTGGAGAGAAGAAAGCAGGTGAAAAACGCGATTAAGCGATGTGTTTATGATATGCTTTCGGAATATACCGGCCGTCAATATAAGTGGGGAATTTTAACAGGCATACGTCCCACAAAAATCGTTCATCAGCTTTTTGACAAAGGCTTTTCCGATACGGATGTTAAGGAAATATTGATTGATGAATATCGGATTTCAAAAGAAAAATCGGAGCTTTTACTCAATACGGCTAAGACTCAAAGGCCCCTGCTTATAAACAATTATGAAAAGAAAATCTCCCTTTATATTCATATTCCGATTTGCAGAACCAAATGCCTTTATTGTTCTTTTCCTTCCGATACGTTGGAGCACTGTAAAGCTTTCATAGATGACTACCTGACCGCTTTGACCCATGAGCTTAACGAGGTGGTTGCCCCACTCTTACTGAGAGGATATACCATCCAAACCCTTTACATTGGAGGCGGGACCCCTACAGCTTTGCATAATTCCCAGTTGGAAAGCTTACTAAAAGCCGTATGCCAAATCGTCGATGTCAAGGATGTGGATGAATTCACCGTTGAAGGGGGCAGACCGGATAGCCTCAATGAAGAAAACATGAATATCATGAAAAAATATGGCGTAACAAGACTTAGCATTAACCCTCAGACGATGAATGATGACATCCTTAAGCTCATTGGACGGGATCACACCGTAGATCAAGTCCTTTCCTGCTATTATAAGGCAAGGGAAATCGGTTTTCCGGTCATCAATATGGATGTCATTTTGGGGCTTCCGGGTGAATCGGTTCGTTCAGTAAGCAGAACAATGGATTTCCTTTCTGAATTGAATCCGGAAAACCTGACTGTTCATACACTGGCTATCAAACGCTCTTCCATTTTAAAAGAGTCCTTACAGCAGTTTAAGCTGCCGGCCGGTGAGGAAATGATGGAGATGCTTGAAATGAGTCAGAATACCGTGAAAAAGATGGGGCTTATCCCATATTACCTTTATCGTCAGAAATATATGCTGGGAAATTTGGAAAATGTGGGATACGCTCGCCCCGGTACAGAATGCATTTACAACATTCAGATGATGGAGGAGCAGCAAACGATTATTGCTGTCGGAGCAGGCGCTGTGAGTAAAATATACTACAAGGATCAGGATCGAATCGAGAGAGTCCCCAATGTCAAGAATATTGCTGAATATATAAGCAGAAACCAGGAAATGATAGGAAGGAAAAGAAAAGCATTAAATTTGAGTTGACATCGATGGCGGATGAGATTATAATACAAATAACTTAAAGCTAAGCAATCGATGAAATGCATCGGTTGGATATAGAAAAATGAGCGAAATCGGCAATGAAGGGAAGAGTAGCTGTAGGGGAGCACCAGAGAGGGTAAGCCTTGGCTGAAAGCTTACCTTGCTTTAAACTACAGTAAAGGACGCCCCTGAGCCAGTCTGCTGAACGGATGTAGGCAGATTCGCTGACAGCGTTATCGGCAAGAGTGGGAGAATGATTCTCCAACAAGGGTGGTACCACGGGCAAACGAACTCTCGTCCCTTTTCAGGGGTTGAGGGTTTTTTTATTACCGTTTTTTGCTCATACAATATTAAAAGGAGGAACTGTGATGCTGACTAAAGCACCGAAGGGTACGAAGGATGTGCTGCCGTCCGAATCCTATAAGTGGATATACCTGGAAAATACAATTCGTGATCTGGCCAGGCTTTTTGGATATCAGGAGATTCGAACGCCCATATTTGAGCATACGGAGCTTTTTCAACGGGGTGTTGGGGACACTACGGATATTGTACAAAAGGAAATGTATACTTTTGAGGATAAGGCAGGGAGGAGTATTACTCTAAAACCGGAAGGCACCGCCGGGGCCGTACGGGCTTTTATCGAGGGCAAGCTCTATTCAGAACCCCAGCCTACGAAGATGTATTATTTAACTCCGGTATTTCGATATGAAAGACCCCAAGCAGGTCGCTATCGCCAGCACCATCAATTTGGGGTGGAGGTTTTTGGTGCTTATGAGGCCTCTGTGGATGCAGAAATCATTTCACTGGCGATGGCTTTATTTAACAAAATCGGTATTCGGAACTTGGAGCTTAATATCAACAGCATTGGATGTCCCCAATGCAGAGGGGAATACCACAAAGTCCTGGTAGAGTTTCTGTCTAAAAGAAAGGATCGGCTTTGTAAAACATGCAATGAGAGGCTTTTGAAAAACCCCCTACGCGTTTTGGATTGCAAAATTCCTGAATGCAAAGAAGCCATGAAAGATGCACCCCTAATACTTGATTATCTTTGCGAGGACTGCAGAAGTCATTTTCACAGTTTGCAAAGGTATCTGGATCTATTGGGAATTCCGTATAAAATCAATCCAATGATTGTAAGAGGCTTGGATTATTACACGAA
>Ga0134092_1000369_pt1 | contig 46354 bp, 46 predicted proteins | sample 3_6taG_FD_94454 | JGI IMG/M metagenome (GOLD analysis project Ga0134092, IMG submission 94454) | Switchgrass degrading microbial communities from high solid loading bioreactors in New Hampshire, USA - 3_6_20_6_A3 metaG | ecosystem: Engineered > Bioreactor > Semi-continuous > Anaerobic >... | reverse complement strand
TTCCCTCGCAGATTCCTGATCATTCTGGGCAAATATTGTCCGTATTATCGAAGATATAAAATGTACACGGCATCTTTGCCATGCACTTCCCGTTAAAATCTTCTTTATTGCAGCTTTCAGCCCTTCGCGTCTTCACTCATCCCTACATCATAACCTAATATTTCCCGTTCACCTTGTTGATTAACTCCTATTGCTATAACCAGTGCCATACTGCATACTCTGCCTCCTTCCCGAACCTTGGGGAAAGTGGCATCCAGCCAAAGGTAAGGATATTCTCCTTCCAGCCTGCGGTTTTTGAATTCTTCTACAAATTCATCCAGTTGCTTGCTTATTCTTGATACTTCGCTTTTATCAATCCCTTTCATCCCAAGAGCTTCTACCAGTTCGTCCACTTTCCTGGTACTTACTCCATGAACATAGGCTTCCTGAACTACATTCAATAATGCTTTCTCTGACATTTTCCTCGGCTCTAAAAGACTTGGAAAATAACTTCCATGGCGTAACTTGGGAATACTTAACTGTAACGTGCCGACTCGAGACTGGACGCCTTCCGTCAATTTGTAAAAGAAAACAATTGGGACCAGATAACGGAGATTTACGTACAGCCATGGGGAGCAAGGGAGTGTAGTGTAACTACACCAGACGGTTCCGTGATTCGCTTTTTCGAAACTATCTGATAACTTACTAACCTTATTATTTTAAATTATTACCTCACATTATTATCTCATAACAATGAATAAAACAAAAAGCAACTGCAAGTAAGCAGTTGCTTTTTGTTTTTGTGCGCTTGGCCTGAGCTGACCAATTACTAAGCTGTGAAATACAAAAGGACGGATTTTTTCGTTGCATGTAGCACAGCTCTGTAACTTTTTATCCAGGTTCTACATAATTTCTATCCCCCTACCAGATTATATTCTCCTTCCAATAACCTCCTTTTTGTTAATATATATTCATAATAGTTCATGATAATGCTTTTATTTAATTCTTGTATGTTAATATTTATTAATGATTTGCATTGGCATTTCGTGAATTATCGTTATATAATATTAACAAAGATGAACATGAGCCGGCTTCTGTTTATATTTATAATAGTATCATGAAGGAGGTATATTGGTATGTTTATTGAAGAACGGCATCAGGCAATTCTTAAATTACTAAAAGAGAATGGCAGAATTTCAATAGGTGAAATACAAGAAAAATTCAACATTTCTGCTGATTCGGCAAGGCGGGATTTAAGAATTCTCGAAGAGAAAGGGCTTCTCAAAAGGACACATGGCGGAGCTATACCCTTGATTCAAGCAGGCTTTGTTCCTCCTCGTTTCAGGGATATGAAGAACATGGAAGTGTACGAAAATTACGACGCAATTGCCAAAAAGGGAGCAGAATTCGTTAAAGAGAATGACATTGTATACCTCACAAGCGGTTCTGTTGGATTCATTATGCTAAAATACCTGCCGCGGGATATAAAGTATACCCTAGTTGTAAATTCTGTGGCTCTGGCGGATGAATTAAAATACTGGGACAATATAACCGTGTATGTTGTGGGCGGCAAAATGAGAATGCATGGTACTGCATCCATTGTAGACAGCTTGGCAACAGCCTTTGTACGCAATATGCATTTCGACTTAAATCTCATGACTGCCGGCGGGGTTGATGCAGATTTCGGCGTATCAAACGGAACTGACGAAACTGCAACATTCCAAAGGACTGTTATTGAAAACTCCCGAAGAAACATTCTCCTGATGCCTAGCCAGAAAGTAGGATTTAAAGCTTTTATAAAGGTGTGCGATGTTAACAAGTTCGATGCTATGATAACCGACTGGGATGTATTGGATGAGGAATTGGATAAAATCAGGCAAACAGGAGTAGAGGTAATCGTTGTTGAGAAAGGGAATGATGGAAAGAATGCTGTTAACACTTTTGAGGAATGAAGCTAATATAATCGCATGGTAACCTTTATATGAATGACGCTGATATAAACTAAATTATATATAAAAATAATATAAGATAATGAATTTGAGTCGCTTGTTCCATATCCCTGAACAGGCGGCTTTCTTTTCTATCATGTCAGGCCAAGATTCACATAAACAGATTTACATAAATACAACATTTTTAAACCTGATTAATATAATGGTAGTGAATTAATAAATAGTTAACAAAAAATATAAACCTAAGAAGGGAGGCCATCCGAAACATGACTTACAGAGAATTGCTTGATATTACAAAAAAATATCCAAATCCATTTTACTTGAATCAGGGAGATATTAAATATTACGAGTATTTAGCCAGGAGCGGTTCAGCGGCAAAAAACTTAAAACCGACTGCACAAAGCTCAAAAAAAGATAATACTACCGAAAAAGCCAGATCCGTTCAAAATATTCAAAATACTCAAGCTACTCAAAGCAAAGCTAAAAAGCCCGCTATAAAATATTCATACAGGGATGCCCTGAATGAATGCAAGAGACTATATAAATATAAAAAATGCTATCAAATTACTAAATAGTTTTAAAGCAAAAGTACTAAGTATAAAATAAATATTATTAAAATAATTAATTAAATTAAAATAAATGTTACAGGAATTATTCAGATAACTTCGATAATACTATATATCTGTATATCTGCCCATTACCTGTAAGTAATCAGGTAATGGACAATTTATTTTATAGGTTTGACAACAATTGTAGTGAATTTTACAATTATCTATGTAAAAAACTCGATATTATTATATAATTTATATAATTCTAATAATTAATAATTACACCTGTAATAAAAAACGAAACATTAATAGCCTAATAAACATATAAACATAAAAATTCAACAAAGAATATGATTATATACATTATATACAGGAGGATATATTAACATAAATAACATGCAGAACGGCCAATACCCCGGTAAATACATGAGTGAAGCCCGCAGATTTATGAATGAAGCTTACAAAGAAGCCATAAAGGCATACAAGAAGGGTGAAGTCCCTATCGGGGCTGTCATTGTAAAAGAAGGCAAAATACTGGCCCGGGCCCACAATGAAAGGGAAACCAAAAAGGATGCAACTCTTCATGCCGAAATAAGTGCCATAAGAAAAGCCTGCAAAAAGCTGGGTTCATGGAGGCTCAAAGACTGTGATATGTATGTAACTCTTGAGCCATGTGCCATGTGTGCAGGGGCACTCATTCAAGCCCGGATAAAAACCTTATACATCGCAACAGCTGACCCAAAAGCCGGAGCAGTAGGTTCTGTAACAGATATATTAAGCATAAAGAATTTTAATCATAAAATTGATGTCATTTACGGCATAATGGAAGAAGAATGCTCAACCATACTAAAAGATTTCTTCAGGGAACTTAGATGCAAACCAAGGCCATAGAGGTCACCGATGTTTTTATGAGTTACAGGTTGATTTATAGCCCCTACTTATGCTAAAATAATTCACTGTAAGAGTATTATGGAGAGTTGTCCGAGTGGTTGAAGGAGCTGGTCTCGAAAACCAGTGTACACGTAAGTGTACCTAGGGTTCAAATCCCTAACTCTCCGCCATCCAAGGGGCTGTTAATGACAAACATTAGCAGCTCCTATCTTTTTTATGAACTCTTACATTTTGGAAACAAATTAAAAATAAGGGACGATTTACTCGTCCCTTAAGTTTCTAAATTACACAAACTGCGAATTTATAAAATATAATCAGTTATACAATCATACCAGTGGACGTAGGTTTCCCCATTAACATAAACCCTTTCGTTCTGAGGAAGTTTCTCGCTCCACTTTTGCTTATATCTATTGTAGGCCCAGTCATCCTTGTTAAATCTTCTCCAGAGTATGGTCCTGCCGTTTTTATCAAGATACGTGTATGACATCACTCCGCCATTGTAGCTTTCGATGTCAACCACCAGTATCGTATCATAGGTCTTTTCACCCAACGTAACCTCATAGCGTCCGACCACATCAAGTCCGCTCGTTTCCCTGCAGGTTATCCTGTCCCCCTCTACTGTGATTATTCCTTTTGGCCTGATGTGAATTTCATTACCGCAGTTATCTATGCCGTATCCCCAATTTTTAAGAAATTCTTCGTCGTAAAAAGTATAGGTATGCTTGACATCTCCAACATAATGGGACTCAAGTAAAATACGGCAGTGGGTTTCGGTTAGTTGCATGACAAAGGTGCGGGTGACCTTAGGCTCGGAATTAACGGCATCGAATTCCTTGGAACTGCTTTCAACCGCAACAATTTCAACGCCTTCAATACCATGCACCATTGCCTTGCCCACAACTTTAAGTTCAACCGTTTCGGAACGGGCTTTCTGCGGGTAGTCATATATTGCCCAGGAAATCCTTTCGCCAAGCCTGGGTATGATAAACCAGCCCATGGCTTCTTCCCAAACCACATCGAATACCGGTTTGTCTGTTCTCCTTATTTTCACTTCAGGCATAATATCAGGCAACTTGCTCATTTTACTCATATATTGACTCATATACGGTCCTCCTTTCGATACAGGCGGATATGGATATTTTTCCCTGAAGTGCTGCCTGGCCATGTACAAACGGCTTTTTACAGTCCCAAGCGGAATATTGAGCATGTTTGCTATTTCTTTCTGGGATTTTTGCCTGATGTAATAAAGGTATAATATTTGCTTTTCATTATCAGCAAGGCTTGACAAGGTTTCGTTAACTATTTCGTTTACAGTCAGACCAATTCGCGAAAACGAAACTTCATAACTTATCTCTTCATCAAGGGGCAGTTCAAGCATTTTTGCCTTTAACCGGTAATAGTCGTTGATTTTGTTTCGGGTAATTGCGATTATCCAGTTTTTAAATTTATCCTTATCGCTTAACATATGAAACTTTGAAAAGGCCGTAAGATACACTGCCTGCAAAATATCTTCTCCGTCAGCCTTGTTATTTACCTTATAAAACACCAGACGTTCAAGTGCGTTTCGGCATTTGCCAAGCAGAAATTTAAACTCTGCCCGCTTATCCTCAGGCCCATCCATATCCTCACCCCCGTTCTGTAGAATTTGAGTTCTCAATTTTAGTTCTCAAACTACGGTTCTTCAAATTACCGTTCGCTCTTTCTTTGAAGCCGGCTTCGCCAATACAAGACGGGTTATTATATCGAAAGGTTCATTTCATTGAAAAATTTTTATGAAGTTTATTATAATATAATTTCCTTTTTCCACATTTCACGATTACAGATTGTTTCAAATCCGATAGCAGTATAAAATTCGGGTACACCACCGAAACAATATTTCGCGCCAAGCTCTTTTGTTTTTTTCATTCCCGTTACAACAGCAATTGTGGCAAGTCCCATCCTACGATATTCCGGAACTGTTGCAAGAGGTTCAAGATAAGCGTATTTATTCTTCTCATCAAACCACATCCCTGCAAAACAAGCATAATCACCGTTTGGAGCCTTTATTACGGTTGTAAGTTCCTTTCTGAAATTAGGCCCGCTTTGCATATGTATCCGGCAGTCAATATCGTCGTCAGGATTATCTCCGTGGCCAAATCCTTTCCAAAGACATTCATGTATTTTCTTATAATCATTTTCATCTTCCAGGGATATAATTGTAAAACCGTCAGGCAGCCTGGCATCAGGAAATGGCTTGTTATACGGAAATATCCGTACAGGTTCGGTATGTACTTTTTTATAGCCATTTTGCAATAATAATTCAATTTTATCCGCTTCTTTATCCGTCACCCATACAGAAAGGGTACGTTTGTTGTTATTAACGACAGACAGTTCTTTTTCCGCATAGGCAAGCATTTCCGGCAAGAGATATGTATGTTCGCGATCGGTTACAAGGAAACTTTCCCCAATATTCATTTCATAGCAAGCTATGCCTGCTAACTTTCCGGCGTCTTCCCAAAGGCCGAAGCGATGCGTAAGCTTGTGATTAAAAAACGGATGGGTATGGGCATACTCAAAAAACTGAGGCAAAAGATAGCTGTTCAAGGTATCAAGGGAATATATTTCAGTAAGAAATTCTTGCACCTTGGTAAAATCCGCAAGAAGCTTGTATCTTCTTTTATAAATTTCCCGCTTCATATAATCCCTCCCTGTCATAAGGAGAAAAACAAGGGTAAAATCATACTTTAATTTGCGTATATATGTGATATAATTTAGTCAACGAAGGTATTAAGCTTAAAGTTAATATTTTAATATTATTAATATAACATAGTTTAATTTTAGTAACATTATACAATTTGATTATAATTTAATTTTAACTATAACAATCGGAGGTTAAAATGCAGAAGACAATACTTGGACGAACTAATCTAACTGTAAGCAGGGTCGGATTCGGAGCTCTTCCTATCCAAAGAGTAGATATGGAAACAGCAAAACGTATTCTCAGGAAAGCTTATGATAACGGCATCAATTTTTTTGATACCGCAAGAGGATATACCGACAGCGAAGAAAAAATAGGCAATGCCTTGTCGGACGTAAGGGAAAACATTATAATAGCCTCAAAAACACCCGGCAGGAACAAGAAGGAAGTTCTTGAACACCTTGAAACAAGCCTTAGATATCTTAAAACCGATTATATAGATATATACCAGCTGCATAATCCTAAAACACTTCCTGATCCAAATGACCCGGACAGTACCTATTCTGCCCTTTTAGAAGCCAAAGAAAAAGGGCTGATAAGGTTTATAGGCATTACAAACCATAAGCTCAATCTGGCCATAGAAGCTGTGAAATCAGGACTTTATGACACCGTCCAGTTCCCTCTTAACTGCCTGTCATCAGATGAGGATTTACAACTGGTAGACCTGTGCAAACAACATAATGTAGGCTTCATAGCCATGAAGGCAATGGGCGGTGGCTTAATAACCAGTCCTGCATCCACATTTGCTTTCCTATGGCAATTCAGCAACGTAGTGCCGATATGGGGAATCCAGCATGAATGGGAGCTGGATGAATTTCTGGCACTTGAGAAATCCCCGCCTGCCATGGACGAAAAAATGCTGGAAATGATAGAAAAAGACAGGGCCGAGCTGGCAGGTTCATACTGCAGGGGGTGCGGATACTGTATGCCCTGTCCTGTGGGAATAGAAATAAATACATCCGCCCGTATTTCATTGCTTTTAAAAAGGTCACCCATTCAGAACTTTATAACCGATGAGTACAGAAATAAAATGGAACTCATAACCAAATGTAAGGAATGTGGTCAGTGCAGGGCTAAATGCCCCTACGAACTGGATACTCCAAGTTTGCTCAAAACAGAACTGAAGAAATACAGGGAATTTATAGCCAACTTAAAAGCTTAACCGCTTAATCGGGAAGGGATTTTAAGATGGATAGCAGTGCAAAAGTTTCCTTGTTTTCTGAATATATTATTAAAGGTCATAGAATAAAAAACAGGATAGTCATGCCTCCTATGGTTTGCTTTGGTTGGACGGACGATACCGGCTTTGTCACCGAAAACCATATAAAGCACTATGAGGCAAGGGCAAAGGGCGGCGCAGGGTTGATAATTCTCGAAGCCCTGTGTATAAGAAAGGAAGGCCGGTTGGCAGACAGCCAGCTTGGCATTTGGAGTGATAAACATATAGACGGACTAAAAGAGATAGCAGACAGATGCCACAAATATGGCGCTATAGTTATGGGCCAGATACATCATGCCGGACTAAGGGCTGCAAGCAATGTCACAAATGATTTTGTCGCTCCTTCCGATTATTATAAAGATAATGAGAAGGTTGCCAGGGCCCTTACCATAGATGAAATCAGACAAATCCGTGATGATTTTGTAGAAGCCGCATTAAGGGCCCAAAAAGCCGGGCTTGACGGGGTTGAACTTCACGGAGCCCATAATTATCTGCTCAACCAGTTTGCCTCTCCCCTAGTTAATGTCCGTGAAGATGAATACGGGGGCAGTATCCAATCCAGGATGAAATTGGCCTGTGAAATAATCAAGGGCATAAAGGAAACCACGATCAGTAATTTCATTATAGGATACAGAATGGGAGGCAATGAACCGACCCTGGAAAACGGCATAAAAATAGCAGGTATACTTGAAGCGGCAGGTGTGGATATCCTGCATGTATCATCCGGAATTCAGGGCAAGGAACCTGTTTTGATAAAATCGGAAACAGGTGAGTTCCCGTTCCATTGGATTGTGTGCTGTGGTACAGAAATAAGAAAAAATGTTAAGATACCGGTAATTGTTGTAAATAGTATAAGAACACCTGAACAGGCATCTTATTTAATCGAAAACAACCTGGCGGATTTTGTAGCAATTGGAAGGGCAATGCTTGCAGACCCGGAATGGGCAAACAAAGCAAAATCAAATGAAAAGATTAACCCCTGCAGGAATTGCACTCCTCGTTGCCTTTGGTTTAAGAACAGCAAATATTGTCCTGCTTTAAAAGCATTAGAAGCAGAAGGCAAAACCATAGAAAATACAAAGGAAGAATAAACGGGTCCTCACGGGATAAAGATTTTGCATTGGCTATTTTGCATTGGCTTTATGCTGGGTAAAGAGGAGGTCTTGACATGAGATTTAACAGATTTAACTATAATAATTACTATAATAATTATAATTACTATTATTCAGATAATAAAATAGTTATACACTGTGTAAAATGCCTCGGGAAATTAAAGGTTCCGGTAGATAAAGGCAAAATAATGGTAACATGCCCTTTATGCAAAAAGGAATTTTTATTTAACCCTAATTCAATTTTAGATACCATAAAACAGATATTTCTTTCAATGATAGCCTGGCTCAAGTCTGCGAAAACAAAGCTTCCTTACATGAAATCACGGATTTCCTGCTTAAAATACAGGCTTAAATCATACTGGAACAGCACAAGCAATAAAAAAAGTTTAATTTTTATGGCAATAATAATATTACTTATATTGGTTCTATTCATACTGTCATTGTTTAAAAAGCCCAAAAATACAATAAATATTACCCCGAATATTCCGAGCGGTCCTACTGTAATAACGGAAATTCTTAGGAACATTTATAATTATGTATAACTTCATTACGATTTCATTATATATGAATTTCATTATATGAATTTCATTATGAGTTTAAGTCATTGTATAAATTGATTTAATGTGTGAAATCCGAAACAATTGCGATAATCATTCTGATGATTTTGAATCTTCATTCATCATTTTATTATACTCATTAAGCACGTCATCAAGCTGCTGGCTTGTAGAAACAACATCAGGATCAAGTAAATTTTGCTTTTCATTAATTAACTGTATTAGTTTTTTTCTTAATTCATTTATTTTACACTTAATGCGCTCAACTCTGTCTAACTCAGGCACTTATATTCTCCTTTTACCAAATTAAAACTGTTTTTTATGAATTAACAGTTTTATATTTTTGCTTTTCATTAATGCCTATTTTAGTGTTTCATATTTGTCTGCTTTATATTAGAATTAAACAATATTAAAATTTTATGTATTTAAAAAATTCATTCGTATTTATCTATTTAGATTTATTGTGACAAAATTTATAAACATATAATTACAGAACATTGTATAAATGTATATAATACCATAAAATTATAAAAAATATTGCAATATTTGCTGGGAATATTAAGAGAAATAAATGACTTTTTTCGACTATTTCAAAGGCATCAAGAGATACAAGGAGTTTCCATACAGGCTAAATGCAATTCTGTTTGAGCAATTCTTAGGAGATTGGGATGAAAATTTATTTATGTTACATAAAAGTAATTGATAAATTGCAATTTTTATATATAATATATAGATATATAATTTAACCAAGTTAGCTATTATTGGTTGTTTTTATAATTAGTTGCTTTTATAATTTTATTAATTATTTTCAATACCTGTTACGTATAATTCTTTTTATTATACAATATTTTTAATTATTAAATAATAAACTCAATAAATTATAACTTAAATACTTTAATAAATTAAAGGAGTGAACTAATAAATGAGTAAAATGAAAAAGATTTTAAGTATCATGCTTGTTTGCGTAATGGTATCAGTGCTTTTCGCTGGCTGCGGTCAATCATCGTCTACCGGCAAATCCTCATCTGATAAAATTAAACTCGGATTAAACTACGAATTATCAGGAGGAGTTGCATCATACGGTCAAAGCAGCGTAGACGGAATTGTTATGGCTATTGAAGAAATCAACAAGGCTGGCGGAGTGCTGGGCAAGGAAATTGAGCTTATAAGGCTGGACAACAAATCTGACGCCGCAGAAGCCACCAGTGTTGCAACAAGGCTTGTAACACAGGATAAAGTGGTTGCTATTCTCGGACCTGCCACATCCGGAGCATTTAAAGCCACTATACCGGTAGCTACAAAGAACAGCATACCTGTAATATCCGGTTCTACTACCGCAGAAGATGTTACAGTAGACAAAGACGGTGTTAAGGAATTTGCTTTCAGGATTTGCTTCAGCGATTCATTCCAGGGAACAGTAATGGCAGAATTTGCTCTTAAAGAACTGAATGCTAAAAGTGCAGTAGTTATTATTGAAAATTCAAGCGATTATAGTATAGGCTTGGCAAAAAGCTTTAAAGATGCATTTACAAATGGCGGAGGCACAATAGTAGCGGAAGAAGCCTATTCAAAAGGAGATACTGACTTTAACGCAATACTTACTAAAATTAAGGGATTAGAATTTGATATAATCTATATGCCAGGCTACTATGAAGAAGCCGGATTAATCATAAAGCAGGCAAGGGCTCTGCAAATTGATAAGCCTGTGCTTGGCGGAGACGGTTTTGAATCTCCTAAGCTAGTTGAACTTGCAGGCAAATCTGCGCTGAGCAAAGTTTACTACTCTAATCACTACTCATCCGTGGATAAGGATCCAAAGGTTACTAAATTCTTTAACAACTTCAAAGAAAAATACGGAAAAGAACCTGATGCTTTCGCAGCCCTGGGTTATGACCTCGGTTACGTGGTTGCCGATGCTATAAAGAGAGCAAATTCCACTGATCCTGTAAAGATAAAGGATGCCCTCGCACAAACAAAGGATTTCAACGGTGTAACAGGTAACTTTAGCATAAACGATACTCACGGTGTAGATAAGCCGGCAATTATCATTGAATTACAGGATGGCGTACAGGTAAAGGCAACCAGGTACAATCCGTAATGTATAAAGATATAACGGCAGTATATATTTTATATACAAAATTTGAAATAGACTTATGATAAAAACAAGTATATAATTTAGGTGAGAGTTTTATGCTCTCACCTAATGCTATTTAATGTTAATTAAATTTGCATTTTTTTATTGGGATTTATTATGATTTTTGGATTTTATAACACTTGTATTTGATTTTATTATTAAATTATTTAAATAATATTTATTTAGCGGATTTAATTATATTATTTATTATTTATATATTATTTATATATTTACATACTTTTTATAAATGATTTGCTGACAATTGTAGCTGTTTTTACATTTTGCGCTGACTTTTATTTTTTATATAGTTGGGGGGTATAACATTTGGCGCAATTTCTTCAACAGTTAATAAACGGACTTTCTCTCGGAAGCATATATGCCCTGATAGCGCTGGGCTATACCATGGTTTACGGTATAATAAAACTGATCAACTTCGCCCACGGCGATATTTATATGATAGGTGCCTATATTGGGTATGCCTGTATACGACATTTTAAACTTGGCTTTATACCATCACTTTTAATTTCTATGGTTGCTTGTTCATTATTAGGGTTTGCCATAGAAAAAATCGCTTATAAACCTCTTCGTAACAGTACAAGGATTGCAGCCCTAATTACTGCAATTGGAGTATCTCTTTTTCTTGAATATTCAACTATGGCTATAGTTGGAGCCACAGTAAAAACATACCCCGAAGTTGTGAAAACCGTTACATTTACTCCTATAGAAGGAGTTGTAATAAATATACAACAGATATTCATTTTCTCCGTAACTATCATTCTTATGGTTATTCTCCAGTTTATTGTCCATAAGACACGTATAGGGAAAGCAATGAGAGCTGTTTCAGCAGATAAGGATGCTGCTCAGCTCATGGGAATAAATGTTGATTCCACTATCTCTTTCACTTTTGCAATAGGTTCTGCGCTGGCAGGCGCCGCTGGCATTCTGGTTGGAATATATTATAATTCCATTAACCCTTTAATGGGTATACTTCCGGGATTAAGAGCATTTATTGCTGCCGTATTCGGCGGTATTGGAATTATACCCGGAGCATTAATCGGCGGATTAACCATAGGTATAATTGAGACAGTGGTAAGCGGTTATGCAAGTTCACTCTATAAAGATGCGGTTGCTTTTGCAATACTTATCCTGATTCTTCTAATAAAGCCATCTGGATTACTTGGCAAAAATACTCGCGAGAAGGTGTAGGTGATAGATGTTATGATGAGCGAAATAAATACCCCGGAAGCAATGAACTCAGCAAAATATCCAAGAAAATTTACTTTACTGAAAAAAATCCTATTTATTGTTTTGTTTTATGGAATAATACAGTTATTGATTTTTTTGAATGTAATAAATGCTTATTACCAGGTTACCCTTGCAATGATATGTATAAATATTATTCTTGCGGTAAGTCTCAATTTAATTACTGGATTCACAGGCCAATTCTCTCTTGGCCACGCAGGATTTATGTCTATAGGAGCATATACCTGTGCCTTAATAACTTTAAATATGGATACACCCTTCTCATTTATAATTGGATTAATAGCAGGAGCTATACTGGCAGCAATTGTCGGATTACTCATAGGTATACCTACCCTTCGTTTGAAAGGTGACTATCTTGCCATTGCCACGTTAGGCCTTGCGCAAATAATTGAAATTATTATCAGGAATCTTGATTTTACGGGAGGTCCCCGCGGGCTGGCCAATATTCCCCAGTATGCTAACTGGACATGGCTGTTCTTGTTTACGGTAATCACGGTGGTAATTATCAGTAATTTCATAAATTCCTCCCACGGAAGGGCATGTATTTCAGTAAGAGAAGATGAGATTGCAGCCGAAGCGGTGGGAATAAATACCACAAAATATAAAGTGCTTGCATTTATAATAGGAGCATTCTTTGCAGGTATTGCCGGAGCTCTGTATGCATCATATTTCTATTATATCAAACCCGACCTTTTCGGATTTCTCAAATCCATAGATATACTTGTAATTGTTGTTCTCGGCGGTATGGGAAGTATTTCAGGTTCTATCCTGGCAGCAATTTTGCTTGTGATTATTTCAACTTATCTGCAGTCCTTTGCCGAGTTCAGGATGATAATTTATTCCGTAATACTTGTATTAATTATGATTTTCAAGCCACAGGGTTTAATGGGCTCAAGCGAGTTCAGTTTAAACAGGTTTATCCAGGAGACAAGGAAGAACCTGCAAAAACTGGGGCAGAAGTTGCATAAAGTGAGGTGATTACAGGATGCCTATTCTTACTATGAATAACGTAACAATGGCCTTCGGCGGACTTGCAGCACTAACAAATGTAAATATCAAGTTGGAAAAAGGAGAGCTTGTAGGATTAATAGGTCCTAACGGAGCCGGTAAGACAACCGTATTTAATGTATTGACCGGAATATATACTCCTACGTCAGGCACCATTGAATATATGAATGATAATACGAAAACAGTAATAAATAACCTAAAACCCCATGTTATTTCAGCTCTTGGTATTGCCAGAACCTTTCAGAATATAAGACTTTTTAAAGAACTGACGGTTTTGGATAATATAAGGATAGCAATTCATAAGGATGTTAAGTACGGAATGGCACCGACATTCCTGAGATTGCCTTCATTTTTCAAAGAAGAGCAAAGCCTTCTGGATAATGCCTATAAATTACTTAAGATTTTTAATTTGGATTCAAAAAAGGATGAGCTTGCAAAGAATCTGCCATATGGAGAACAGAGAAGGCTTGAAATAGCAAGGGCTCTTGCAACAAAGCCATCACTTCTCCTTTTGGACGAACCTGCCGCAGGAATGAATCCTAATGAAACTGCAGAGTTAACAGAGCTTATTAAATGGATTTGGAAAGAATACGGCCTCACTATTTTACTCATTGAGCACGACATGTCTTTGGTTATGAAAATATGTGAGAGAATATATGTACTGGATTATGGCATGGTAATAGCGGAAGGAACTCCGGAGGAGATAAAAAACAATAAGAGAGTGGTAGAGGCATATCTTGGAGGTGAAGCACCGGATGCTTGAAATTTGTAATATTGATGTTTACTATGGTGTTATACATGCTTTAAAAAATGTATCTTTAAAGGTCGAGGAAGGGGAAATCGTAACACTTATCGGGGCCAACGGAGCAGGCAAGACTACTACTCTTAAGACAATCTCCGGATTAATAAAACCCCAGAACGGTACAATTTATTTCAATGGGAATAAAATCAGCGGCTTGAGTCCCCAGCAAATTGTTAAAGCCGGTATTTCCCATGTCCCCGAAGGCAGGCGGATTTTTCAGGACATGACGGTAATGGAGAACCTGGAACTTGGGGCATATTTGAGGAAGGACAAGGAAGGAATAAAGAAAGACCTGGAATTAATCTATTCAAAATTCCCGATATTAAAGGCAAGAAGCAAACAAAGAGCCGGAACCCTCAGCGGCGGAGAACAGCAAATGCTTGCAATAGGCCGGGCACTGTTATCACGGCCAAAGCTCCTGCTGATGGATGAACCGTCCATGGGCCTGGCACCGCTTCTTGTAAATGAAATATTTTCAATTATAAAGGAAATAAATAACCAGGGAACTACAATACTTCTTGTTGAGCAGAACGCTAATATGGCCTTGTCCATAGCTCACAGGGCTTATGTTATTGAGATTGGCTCAATTGTCTTAGAAGGCCCTGCCAAAGAGTTAATTAAAAGTGAGGAAATTAAAAAAGCATATCTGGGAGGTTGATTTTTATGTATGTAAAAAACCGGATGACAGCCAATCCGTATACTGTTTCACCTGACGCAACGATAGCCGAGGCTTTAGACCTTATGCGAAAAAACAACATAAGAAGGCTGCCGGTTGTAAAGAACGGAAAACTGGTTGGAATCGTGACGGAAAGGGAAATGATGGAAATAACCCCATCCAAAGCTACAACACTTAGTATTTTTGAATTGAACTACCTCCTGGCAAAAACTAAAGTTAGTGCGGTTATGACAAAGGAAGTAATAACCGTTTCACCCGACGCTCTCCTGGAAGAAGCGGCTGTTCTTATGAGGGACAACAGGGTAGGGGCCCTGCCCGTTGTTGATAACGGCAAATTAGTTGGTATTATTACCGAAACGAATATTTTCGATGCATTTGTTGACCTTCTCGGCTTCAGGGAAACCGGAACCAGGATTTCGGTGGAAGTGGAAGATTCCCCTGGTATACTTGCACAAGTAGCAGGTGTTATCAAGGATTTTGGTGCTAACATAACCCATCTTGTTGTTTACAGGAGTAAAACAGGAAAAAGCGATATTGTTATAAGGGTAAATACCATCAATACCGATGATATGGTTCAAGCTTTGGAAAGCCATGGTTATAAGGTAACATCCATACTGAAAAACGGCGAAAATTAGTCTCTTGGATATCACTTGCTGGGTTATTACTTATCGGTCACAAGACTATATTCCCGGTCACAAGACTGTACACATGGACAGCGGATACACTGGGACGGTTCTCCTGGAGGTCCATACGGAACAAGTGGTCACTTGGACACAAAGGAACCGTCCCTTTCTGTTTACTTAACTTTTCCTTTGCCATGCCGCTCCCTTGATGAGTTGCTTCATTTTCTAATCCAACATGCACAGGAAATCATAAATAGGCTTCAGCATAATAAAATCCTTTTTCAATTTTTCCGGCTGCTCCGGGAACCTGCTCTTTTTGTACATCTCCCCGCCCATTACAAATTCATCCTGGGTCTCGTAACAGCTCAACGCCTTTAAAAAAGCCGGATGCCTGTCCATTATCATTTCACGCATTTTAGCCATTGTCTGCGGCTCAGCGCTATAATAGCCAACACCGTGACTTGTGCCGTCCTGGTTTAATTCAAACCAGAAGCAAGGTGAAATTGACATCTTAGACTTATCACGAAGAAATACAATCCATGCTTTATCCCGGTAAAGGCTTTTGTCCTTGGTAAAACGGGTATCCCTCCGTACTCTGGAGATAATTTTAGAAGGGATTGTTATAATTTGGTTATCTATTTTCTCCATAACCGGCGCCAATTCCTTAACAAGCTCTACAAGAGGCTCATAAACATATTTCTTATATTCATCTTTATGGCTTTCATACCATTCCTTGCTGTTGTTGAGCTTGTTTTCAAAAAGAAATCTCAGCGCGTCAGGTGTAAATCCGTCAAAGCTCATGTCATATGCCTCCTGGTAATATCGCCGTTAAATTATGGGTATTATATCTTAATTATGTCATTATGCTATCATTTATAATGTATATTTCCCATTTTAATTTATATTTTAATTTATTTGCATCAGCATGTATAGTACATTTACACAAATATAATCAAGTACGTTTATTAGTTAAGCATATTTTCATCTATTATCATCCTTATTTATAAAAAAAACGCTATCTAAAAGATAGCCATTTTAATTATTTCTATTTCTATATCATTATTTTATAATCCTACATTACTTATAATCTACTTATAATGAATCTTGAATCTTTCCGTATTTTCGGGCCTTTATTTAGCCACCATCTTAAGCAGTCTTAAATAATGGTTTGCTTCTCTCAGGACATGATCCCCCAAAAGGGGTACTATTATAGATCTTATTTTGCACTTCAATATACCCTTTGTTCCCTCTGCCTTGAAATCCCTTATCTGTTCCGTAGCTTTCAGGCTTTTTACAGTAACATTCGCCGTTGAAGGAATTGTAGAATGAATGGTCTTGTTAACAGCCGCTTTTGCCTCTTTTGTAAGTTCATCAAATATATTTGCAAAGTTATTTGCGGTTTTTATCAATTCATCTTCTGTAGGATCCAGCAATCCTCGTATAAATTTGGAGTGTTCTGCCATTATCCTGTTCCAGAATGCTTCCTGGTTTATAATTGATTTTACGGAATCAATATTCTTAAAGTTTTGAAGCTGTTGAAGCAGGTCAACATAAAGCTTGGTTTCTCTCCTGATATGCTCAATTAGCAAAGGATAATTGAAAGTAAACAACTTGCAGGATAACACCAGATCAAGAAGCTTTGTCTTAAATTTGATCAGGTCTCTGCCTGCAGCTATTGCCTTTTGATTAAGCTTGGCTACTTTTTGTTCAAGTTTTTTTGCTTCGGCATGGCAAGAATCGGCTATTAAAGCTTTTTCCGCTATCGTAATACCTGTATCGATTGGTATTCCTGTAAAGAATTCAGTTACCTTCTCGGCCTCCAGGGTGAACGGAGTCACAATTTCATTGGATGTTGCCACTTCACGGCTGATTATTCCTTTAGAGAGTGACACTGCTTCTTTCAACAGTTCGCTAAAACGATTCTTAAATTCATCAGCTTCCCGTGCCAGGTCGGGATTTTTTGGAGTAAATCCGGCTTCCAGAAAAAAAGAGTGTTCTTTCATTATCCTCAGGAAGAACAGGTTAAGCTCCAGGGACAACCTCACGAATTCCTCTCTTGAGAGCATGTTCCAATACCTCCTACCGGTTTAAATAATATGTTAACCATAATTACACAATTACATAATTATTATATTGGCGTAGCATGAGAAAGGTACCAATGCACTCAAGAGAATACTTGAAATAACGAAAGTATTAGACTGTATTAGAGGTGAATACTGTTAATTAAAGAATTTGGAATATTTGACCCTGGGGAATAAAATGCACAGGAACACCCGGAAATTTCGCCTGGAGCATTCGTGCGATGTATTCCATTCCAGGAGCCTCGCTTTCCGCATGGCCAAGCACAATCAAAGCTTTACGCCTTCCCTGCCTTATGGCATCCCTTACATACTCGGGAGTTTCCCATTCCGGCCCCTCTCCGTAAATAACCAGGTCAAGGTTTTCCTTTTCAAAAAACGGTATGACCAATTCACCTGAACCCCTGTACCCTACTAATAATCCAATCCGCCTGCACAGCATTGCCGTATCACCGATAAAGCGGACATATTTTATGCCCAGGCAGTTCTTTACATGTATAATAACATCATGCAGTGACATTTGAGGTATTTCAACAATTGATGAAATCGGCCGACTTACAACCTCATAATCCTGCCATCCCAAGGTATGCAGCAATCCTGCCATAATACCGTCCGGCATATATCTGTGAACATAATCATGGAGCCTTAAAATTGCCATATTACTCTCTTCTATTGTCTGACATTTTTTTATATATACCGGATCTGACTTTAGTATTTCATGTCTATCGCGGTGGCTGTAAAATATTCCTTCATGGGTAATAATCAGGTTTACTCCCAGTTCCTTTGATTTTTCAATAACCTCCTGGGTTGCCAGATAAGCCACTGCAATTCCTCTTACCGTTGAATCCGGATCCCCGAATATAAGTTTGTCAACGGTATTTTCTATCGTAGGAATTGAATTTTTCAATGCGTCAAATATATCCCGTATATAAATATTCATCTTAAGCAACCCCTTAGGAAAGCTTTTCTTTTTTACATTTTACTTTTGCGAGGTTTTATGCGTTTTGCGATGTTTCATTCATGGTTTATCTTACTTGCAACTGCAGATACTAACATAACCTAGCTGTTACTATATAACTGGAACTGTTTCATATAACTTCCATATATAATAATAACTAATTTTGACTTTAAAATCAATACATATAGACACAGTTCACTTTTTTACATCGGCTGAATATTATGTTATCAAAGCAAAACTTTAATTTTATTAGTGAGGGTTTAAAAATGGAATATCTTATACCTGTAGAACCAAATGTGAGGATTTATGTAAACGATATTAATCCCCGGGGACGGAAGCCAATCCTGTTTATTCACGGCTGGCCGGCAAACCATAAGATGTTTGAATACCAGTATAATCAGCTGGTCCCCATGGGATACAGATGTATTGGGCTGGATACAAGGGGCTTCGGAAATTCAGACAAACCGTGGGTAGGTTATGATTACAATAGGCTGGCAGATGATGTTCGGTGTGTGATAGAAGCATTAAAACTCCGGGATTTGACCCTTGCCGGCCATTCCACCGGAGGAGCTATCGCTATCCGGTATATGGCCCGCCACAACGGGTACGGAGTTTCAAAGCTGGCTTTGTTTGCGGCTGCAGCCCCCAGCCTTATCCAACGGCCGTACTTTCCTTATGGGTTAAAAGAAGAAGATGTATATAACATAATTCAATCGGCATATTCTGACCGTCCAAAAATGCTTCGGGATTTTGCAAAGAATTTTTTCAATCAGAAAGTATCAGAACCTTTTTCCGACTGGTTTTTCCAATTAGGGCTTCAAGCAGCAAGCTGGTCAACCATAGCAGTTGCCAGGTCCTGGTTGACGGAAGAATTATTTAACGACTTAACAAGAATTTATGTTCCAACGTTAATTCTTCACAGTATTCATGACAAGATTTGCTTATTCCCCCTGGCTGTTGCGCAAAACCAGGGAATTAGAAATTCAAGGCTTGTAGCCTTTGAAAAAGGCGGACACGGATTGTTTTATGAAGAACGGGATAAATTTAATATGGAATTAGCGAAATTTATCGGCTGATGCATTATACACCCAATATTATTTATATTTATTTATCTTTTTTAAACAAACTCCGATATTTCTCCATTAATTCAATAAACTTTTCACTGTCTCCGCCGGTATCCGGATGATATTTTTTTGCAAGCTCCCTGAATTTCTTTTTTATTTCATGACTGTCTGCATCCATCGGAAGGCCCATCTCTGTCAGTATATCCGGGTTATATAACTGCATATCGGTCATCCCGTTTTCCCTATAATACCTGTAATAAACATTGTAAAAGTACTCATTAATTACTTCCCTGAGTTCATTCTTATTCATTGAAACAAGCCTATTAATCGGATATTTAACATTTTTTTTGCTTCCTTCATGCAAATCAAAAAAGTCGTCCCAAACAAGCCTTACCTTCCAGGAGTTAATTATACGCATCTGATTGCTTTCCTGGAAATTGATACCCGGAAAACGTATTTTCATTTCAAGCTTTTTAAGCTTTCTCAATTTGCGCTTTATATCATCATATTTTTCATGATCATACCTTTCATGAGCCGGAGCCACTTTACCACATCCATTTGAACTATTTAAATATGAAATGTTTACATTATTACATCATTCATACTTCATTAAATCTATAATTAAATCTATATTAATATAATAATTAATGTATTAGCACGTTAATAAACTTATTAGTAAATAATATATTTCTATAATATCAATATGTTACCATATTTGCAAATACGACCGGTTTATCCTTTCAATATTCTTCTATATGGTATGAACAAAAAAACAGAGTCCACAAGCACCAAAATATATGGTATCAATGCCCATGGACTCTGTTTTTATTCTGGCGCGCCCAGCAGGAGTCGAACCCGCAACCTTCTGATCCGTAGTCAGACACTCTATCCAATTGAGCTATAGGCGCACATTCTATCGCATTTTGTTGTTCTGCTACCGGAATAACTAGAACATACAATATAAATAATAATATAAATTTAATTAAAAATCAACCCATAAAAAAAACACATATTGATATTCTTATATCTGTGATATAATTATTTTGTGCCATATTTCAAATATATCATTGTTATTTGCATGTTATTGGTAATATATTGCTGCGTTGCACAATATTATCGGCATTATATAATATATTACAATTTGTTGATTATTAGTACATATAATCATTAATAATTATAACTATAACAATTGATAAACCGGACATTTAACAAACGAGAAGTATTTGAAAGGGCTAAAATACCCCCTTACGGATTATACAGAGAGGATGTTGGCCATGTATTTCCAGGAATATAAACAGATACTATATTCCGATACGCTGGTACCTGACATATTTATAAGTGAATATCTGCCTTCCATGCCGGCCGAGCAGGTAAAAGTATACCTGTACTGCCTTTTCTTAAGCAAATATAACAGGAAAACATCTACAGAGGATTTATCCAAAAAGCTTGGAATGACTTATGATACTGTCAGTAACGCTATTGCAGGTTTAGTTAATCTTGGAGTTTTAAAAAGAGATAATGATACAATTAACATAGTTGACCTAAAAGAAAAGGAAATAAACAAGATTTACAGGCTAAAAGCAACTTCTACGCCGGAAGAAGCAGTATCAAATTCCCAAAGAAACAACAGGAGAAGAGAAATAATCGCAGCGATAAACAACAACTTCTTCCAGGGGCTTATGTCTCCATCCTGGTATACTAACATAGATGCCTGGTTCGAGAAATACAAGTTCGAGGAAGATGTAATGTACGCCCTTTTTCAGCACTGTTACGACTACAAGGGGTTATCCCCAAGCTATATAGAAAAGGTAGCCGATAACTGGCATAGCAAAAACATTGTAAACAGTTTTGACCTTGATGCTTATTTCATCCAATACCAAAAAATTAAGGATATAAAGCAGAAAATAGTAAAAAAACTAAAACTAAACAGGCTCCTTACCGAGTACGAAGAGGAATATATTGAAAAATGGGTTGAAGAATTCGGCTTTGATTTTGACATAATTGAACTTGCACTGAAGAAAACCACTTCAAAAACCAACCCTAATTTTAATTATATAAACGCCATACTGAAGGATTGGGCTGAAAACGGACTGAAAAACAAGGAACAAATAATTGAGTATGAAAAGAGCAAGAAATTGCTTTATAATAAGAGCAAAAAGCAGGTGCGTGAGCAAGCCGTTCCTCAACATGGCAATTTTGAGCAAAGAGAGTATGACAAGGAATATTTTGACAAATTTTTCGATAACTTTGACAATAACAATATTAACAATACAAATAATACAAACAATAAGGCTGACAATGATAAGAACAACAACAAATAAAAGTGATATAAAACAGGAGAAGCATATGCAAAAACAACAGGAAAAATCAACATGTGAACGTTATGGGAGGGCATTATTATAACAGATGAACGCAAACGTGTATAATTCGAATATTTACAGCTTGATAAAAAAGGAATACGAGCAAAAGCAAGCATTGGCTTATAGAAAGCTAATGGAAAAGAAAAGAGAACTATTTTTTAGAATCCCCGAACTACAGGACATAGAAGACAAAATCCAAAAAATAGGCTTTACATACAGCAAATTAATACTTTCAGGCAAAAAAAGTTCCGATACCGAGGTTTCAGCCCTTCTTTTTGATATGGAAAAGCTGCGCAGCAAAAAGAAGGAATTGCTGAAGGCAAATAATTATTCCGAGGAAGACCTTGAACCTGAATATGAATGTAAAATATGCAAGGATACGGGTTTCGTAGATGATAACGGTGTTGCTGTAAAATGCTCCTGTTACCGCCAGAAGGTTATTAATTATTTGTACAACCAATCCAATTTAAGCCGTATTGAGCAGGAAAATTTCGATACCTTTAATGAGAATTACTATCCGGATGTAGTGGATGAAAAAAGATACGGAATTAAAATTTCCCCCCGGGAGAATATTCTACGGATAAAAGAACGGTGCATGGCATTTATTGAAAATTTTGATTCTCCAAACGAAAAAAACCTTTTTTTCAGCGGGCCTACCGGTGTTGGAAAGACATTTATGGCAAGCTGCATAGCAAGGGAGCTTATCAACAGGGGTAAAACCGTACTCTACCAAACTGCACCGGTCTTATTTAATACCATCAATGAATTCAAGTTCAGGCAATCATCGGTTAATGAAGAATTAAATGATGCTGCATATAGGAATATTTTTGAAGTGGAGCTCCTCATAATTGATGACCTGGGCATAGAACCCGCAACGTCTGCCAGGTATGCAGAGCTCTTAACAATTTTAAATACAAGGCAGGACAATAATTACAACCATCCCTGCAAAACCATCATATCTACCAATATTGGCCCAAAACAGCTGTATGAATTTTATACTGAAAGGGTTGCATCCAGAATTGTGGGCTATTTTGACAGATTAATGTTTGCCGGGGAAGATATCAGGATGCTAAAGAAGTAAAAACTATCTCACACTTAAGAAATATGTTAATACGAGTAATATAATACCGGGAATAAAGGTCAGTAGTTCGGCTATATTGACCTTTTTCTTATTTCTTTTTTCAACTCCGCAAATTATATTTTCATTACTTCTATTTTCAATACTCCTATTTTCATTATTTACCCTGAAGTTTGGCTCGGTGATTTTTACCAATGCAATAATTAAGGCTGCAAGTATAAAACCGCTAAAAAGAAGGATAATCCCCCATACTATGATAAAGACCGCAATATCACTCATTTTCATTTTACTGAAAATATCAGATAAACTATCTAAACTTTCGCTTACATCCACCTGAGACATTCCTGCCATGCCTGATAGCTTGCTGGTAGTATAAATGGTTATCAACCCTATCGTGTTGTTAACAAAATGAGCAAATATACCTCCATAAATGGAGTTAGTTCTCCAGACAATAAAGCCTATTATAGCTCCAAGCAGAAAGGTACCGAAAAGTTTCTCGAAAGAAATGTGCATGATGCTAAAAAGGAAAGCGGTCATAATTATTGAAACAGCGGGGCCAAGCCTCTCAAGTCCTCTCATGATTACCCCTCTGAAGAGCACTTCCTCACATACTCCGGCAGCTACTCCCACTACAATTATGCTGAAGAGCAGATTCGGATAATCAGCAGCTACAGGCGGCTGCACCACGGTAGCTTCTCCGAAAATAAGCTCGGCAAGCCATAAATTTATTATATTGAATACAGCCACTATCGGCAGCGAAAAATTTATAATCCAGAATATTAAAAAAAGCTCCAGAAATCCTATTTTATTTAGTCTCAGTACCTTTTTAAAATCGTGCTTAAAAATATACAAAGCTATAAGCGGAGGAAAAAGAATCAGAATTATTTCGGCCAGCAGAGACCTAACATAAAACCCTCCGATCCGGATAAAAGACCCTCCAAAAATAAAAAGGGCCACGGTTACCGAATATAACATTCCAACCATTAGTATGCTGGGTTCTCCTGCCGTGTTGGTTCTTAAGCTTTTATATTGCATGCCCTTATCCTTAAGTAATTCCACCAAGACTCTCTCCCGCTTCAATTGTCCTGTACTCTTACTATAAATATTTTTATACTCTTATTATAATACCAATAATTACAACCAAATTCAATATTAACAAATTTGACATTAATGAATGTTATGCGGGAGATTTTATGTATCAAACTCACGACGGAAATGTCGTGAGTTTGAACTTACATTGTCAGAATTCCGTTTGGGGTATTTATTATAAATAATACATTTTCTTCTTTGCCGGTTAATGCATTGATATACACGAGGAAATCCTGGTTATTGTACCTGCCCTTAAACTCATAAGTAAACAGCTCGGTTTTATAATCGGTAGGAATAATGGCAAGACCCGCGCTCAATATATCTACCCTTTTACTTATCATGGCCCTTGCCTGTTCCATTGTGATGGCAGGTTCCGGGATGTTCCTTTCGGTATGGGAAAAAAGATACCCTTTACCCTCAAAACCTATTACTTCTCCGGTGTCAAGTGCAATCTTAAGCTTTATTAAATCCGGATATATTACCACATCCTCCTGTTTATATGCATAATTTATCGTGGCAGTATTATCCTCGCTTAAATAATAAGTATCTACCATGTTTGGGAATCCCCTGGATGCAAGGAACTCCTTGCCGAGAGCCTTAGCCTCGTCAATACCTATCTTCTTCTCATTTACAGGCCTGTTGTATATCATCCAGAACGGGTGTCCGCCCTTCTGGGTCACGTCAATGGATGCAGTCTGGTCATCAGGTGCGTTTTTAAATTTCACTGTAAAGCTGTATGTTTTTATCGGTTCAGTATCATTTTTTCCTGTGTTTTCTACCGATTCCACCTTGTCCCTTCCAAAAAACTCAATTACCTTCTCCTTTGCCTCTTCTACGGTCAGCATATCTCCTGTTATACCCTTAGGCTGAGCAGTAACCAGGTGATCCGAAAAAGGACCGTCATATATAAGCCTGGGGTATTCCTGGAATGTCTTGTCAATGTTTTCAAACTGCTGGGCCGTCACGTTTGCGGATGCCTTTTGGAAAACAGCCGTGCCTTTCTGTTCAAGCTCTCCCCATTTTATCCTTCCTGCGTTAATTTGATCCTGTAGCTCATTCAGGCTGTTGCCCAGTGATGCGGCAAAACCGTGCAGGTTTTGCAAAGTCTCATACTCTTCGTCACTTAAATTTCTCCCACTCATGGTATTATTACTTAGTGAATAAGCATAATCTCCTACCTGCGTAAGGAATTTTGACGTATTTGCCAGCACGTCCTGAGCCACAGGCAGCTGTCCAAGGTATGCCTGGGCAAAATTAGCCTGCCTCCATGCCTCCTGCAATATTGCCGAAGTCCTCTCAGGAGTTGACGTGATTAATGATTTCAACAGCAGTGTTTCAACATTATTAACATATCCAATCATGTCATAAAATGCGCGGTTGTATTGATTGTCCAGCTTTTGCCTTAAATCTGCGGCATGCTTATACTGATACAGTCCCCATATTGCTACTGCGGCTATGACTACAATAACGATACTGTACATTTTTCTGTCGCTTAACCTTCGCTTGAAATCCAGAAGTTTTTCCCTGATACTCAAAATTCAACACCTCCTGTTAATGAATTATTTACTTTGCGAAATAATGCTTACCGATCTTTTTTACTATCTGCCTGCTCCAAATCCACTTGCTTGTTGCCGTTTCAGGATTCCAGTAGTATACGCAGCCGTTTGTCGGATCCCATCCGTTCAATGCATCCCTGGCAGCTTTTACAACGGTTGAATTGGGATCAATAGGCACATTTATTTGTCCGTCAGAAACAGCCGTGAACGCACCGGGTTGATATATAACACCGGCTAACGTGTTGGGGAATCTCGGGTCTCTTACCCTGTTCAATACTACGGCTCCGACCGCTACCTGGCCTTCGTACGGTTCTCCCCTTGCTTCACCGTTAATAACTCTTGCAAGAAGCTGTTCATCGCTTATTCCTTTTCCTTGTGCATATGCAGTGTCCGGCATCATAATTTTCCTAAAACCTAATTGAGTTGCCAAAAAATAAACCAGGATTACTGCCAGTAAAAGAAACACTATCTTGTTTTTTATATTTTTTATATCAAATCTTTTCATACCCACGGTATTAATTCCTTCCCTCCTTGATTCAAAAGCAAAAATGGTTCCAATGTTATTTTAAAAAGGATAATGTTTCAATTGATATTTTTTGTAACAAGGCAAAAAATATACATACTGAATCAATTGCAATGTAAGTGAACATAATTATTAATAAAATTTACTATTTTTATTTATTTATTCTTGTTCTGACCGGAGGTGGCATTGCTTGAATATACTGTTTTTATCTGTTTCAACCGGGGGAGGACACATAAAAGCTGCTGAAACGTTAAAAGATTACATTATGAAAAAGTATGCAAACTCAAGATGTTTAATAATAGACACTTTCAAATATATCAGTCCTGTTATTGACAAGCTGATAGTAGACGGATATATTAATATGATAAATAAAATACCTTTTTTGTATGGCAGATTGTACAGATTATCGGAATCCAGCAAAGCAATAGTTAACCTGACATACGGTTTCAGCAGCCTGCTGTCATATAGGTTAATGCCTCTCATAACTGTCTTTGAGCCCTCAATCATAGTATGCACCCATACAATACCCCTGCAGATGGTTTCACACCTGAAAAAAGAGAAACTTATATCTGTGCCTATTGTAGCCATAGTTACCGATTATGTCAGCCACCCGTTCTGGAAACTGGAGAACGTGGATGCCCTGATTGTTCCCCATGAAGAAGTGAAAGATGAAATGGTAAGGTTCGGAATACCTGAAAACATAATTTTCCCTTATGGAATTCCGCTCTCGGAAGGTTTTGTTCAAAAACATGACAGGCAGGAAATTCTTAATATATTCGGCCTAGAAGATAAATTAACGGGACTGATTATGGGAGGAAGCCTAGGCATAAGGTCAATCCGCAATTCCTTTGAAATGTTAATAAATACAAAGAGAGAGATGCAGATTATTGTTGTTACAGGAAAGAACACCGCCCTAAAAAACCGGATTGAAAACCTGCTTAAGCAAACCAAATTATCAAAAACTGTAAGAGTATTTGGCTACACTAATCTGGTACCTTACCTTATGGATATTTCCGATTTCATAATTACAAAGCCCGGTGGCATGACCATCTCCGAAGCTCTTGCCAAAGAATTGATAATCTTTCTGGTATCTCCCATCCCAGGCCAGGAAGAAAGAAATTCCCATTTTCTTGTAAGAAATAATGCTGCTTTGGAAATAAAGGAACATGAAGACATAGACTATTTACTTACAAGAATCTTGGATGATGTTTCCAAGAAAAAGGAGCTTCAGAGAATAGCGAGGAATTTTTCCCGCCCATATGCATGCCATGATACTGCAGTGCTGCTTCGAAGACTTGCTAATTTTCAATAATCACAATGGCAACAGCATGACATTTGCAGTGAGATAAACTTATTGAAATATTTTTTCCCTTAATATCATTAAACTGCTCCTTTGCTTTTCCCGACAAAAGGATGTATGGCTTATTGTTGCTGTCATTTAATATTTCAACATCCTTAAGATTCATGCCCCTGCTTATTCCTGTCCCAAGCGCTTTTAAAAAGGCCTCTTTTGCTGCAAACCTTGCCGAATAGCTTTGGTACTTGGCTGCCCTTCTGCTTTCGCAGTATTCGATTTCCCTGGGAGTAAATATCCTGTCCCGAAAAGCCTTCCCATTTCTTTCAAAAGCCTTTTTTATCCTATCTATTTCAACAATGTCAACTCCGCATAAAGAAGCCACTATTAATACCTCCCGAGATAATTAAGCGCAGCGCTCAAATCGCTGTATTTATCAATATCCTGTCCAATTTCCGGGTAAGCTGAAATAACCACTTTGGCCTTTATCCCCAGGAGGCGGTGTACTTTTCTTTCCACGGCACTTATTGTTAAAGTCCCGGTGATTAAACGAATCATAAAGGTAAAGCCCAGTATCCTTGCCATTTTTAATGGATTTTTCCTTGCCTCCACAAGCCTGTCAGCAAGAACAAAGCATTTTTCCAGGATCCCGGGATTCATGTAAAAAACATTGCCTCCTGTAAAAGAACCTTCTTTCATTTTTACATATGTCCTTTTCATATCGGGGTATTTGCTTAAATTTAATGATTTTTCCACAATGGGATAGCATAAATCCACATCCAGTCTTTCAGCACGGGATATAAAATCGTCGATAGCTTCGGTAGTTATAAATGGCATATCGCAGCTGCAAATTAATATATTTTCGCCCGTATTGCCCCTGTTTAAATATTCTATTCCTGCCGCAAGGCTATCCATTACCGTTCCCCTTGAATCTATCACCGCATCTACTTTTCCGGATAAGTGTCTTTCAAGTTTATCATGAGGCCCTATTACTATTACCTTCTTTACCTTGCTTGACATTTTTACCGCATCTATCACGTATTCTATCATCATTTTTCCGTTAATTTTATACAAAGCTTTATTACCGGAATCTTCAAGGCCTTTTATGGCCTGTTCCCCCGCAAGAATTATAATATTAACCATATTTCACTCGCTCACAATCATAATTTGATCAATTTATTTAATATCGTTCCTTTCTATGAAACTGACTATCATCTGCTCCTGGTTCCTTATATGTTTTCTTGCAACTTCTGCGGCTAATTCCCGGTCTCTCAACCGGATTGCCTCAAAAATTTCCTCATGCTCCCTTATTACTTCCTTTGAACTTCCCAAATCCTTTAGGTATATGACCCTGAAGCGGTAAACCTGTTCCCTTAAATTGTTTACTATTTGTATCAGTTTGTCATTCTTGGAAGCATGATATATTACATCGTGAAACTCTATGTCTTTTTTAACTATGTTCTGCAAATTATCTTTTTGCACGTAATTCTCAAGCTGGGTTTTTATATGTTTTAACTCTTTCAATTCGTCCTCGGTAATTCTTTCTGCAGCAAGTGAGGCAGCAAGTGCATCAAGTGATGCTCTGACTTCCAGTACATCCATGATATCTTTCGCAGTCAGTTTTGCAACATGAGCTCCCTTTCTGGGAATCATTTCAACAAAACCTTCAAGTTCAAGCTTCCTTATAGCCTCTCTCACAGGGGTTCTGCTTACTCCCATTTTTTCGGCCAACTGAACTTCCATAAGCCTTTCGCCGGGCTTAAGTTCCCCCATGATTATTGCTTCCCTTAAAGTTGTAAAAATAACTTCTCTTAAAGTTTTATAATCATTTAACTTTACCTTCCCCAATTTCCTCGCCATTACAGCATCTCTCCTTCATACTTCTTCATGCTTTATGCAACAATTACACAATAACTTACACAGTATCCAGTTACGCAGTTTCCGTAACTATTACACTCATATTCCTTTCGCTTAAAGAAAATGCTCTACAGGCTTCCTCTGCTGCCTGCCTGTCCCGGAATATTCCAAACACCGTAGGCCCGCTCCCGCTCATGACACTGCCAATTGCTCCCAGACTAATCAGCTTATCCTTTATTATATTAATTTCTTCGTATTTACTTGCCGTAACGGTTTCCAAAACATTTACCATATTGCCGGCAAGTATCTCAATCCGGCCTTCTTCTATTGCTTTTTTAAGTAATGACATATCCGGCCTTTTATTTATTTTATTTATATCAAGACTTTGATATACAACCTTTGTAGAAACCTCCAGGTCAGGTTTAACGAGTAACAAATATGTTTTTGGCAAGGGTTTAAGTTCGGTCAGAATATCTCCAATTCCTTCAGCTAAAATTGTCCCGCCTTTTATGCAATAAGGTACATCCGCACCTATGTTTCTCCCCATATTAATTAATTCATTTTCATCCGCTTCAATCCCAAAAAGCTGATTCATTGCTTTTAATACGGCAGCGGCATCTGAGCTGCCTCCTGCTAATCCGGCCGCAACGGGAATATTTTTCTTAATTGATATTTTAACTCCCTTGTCAATTCCATACTTTCCGATAAATAGTTCTGCAGCCCTGTACGCCGTGTTTTCCCTGCCTAAAGGGACATTTTCAACATTACATTCCACTTCGATACCTTTCTCAATTATATTAACCGTTACTATATCGTAAAGCTCAATAGTCTGCATTATTGTTCTTATGTTATGGTATCCGTCAGGCCTCTTATTCGTTACGTCCAAAGCCAGATTTATTTTAGCCCTTGCTTTTAATTGCAGGGATCCTGTCATATGGATTTCAGTATTTTCATTATTTTTTAAGGCATAAAACCTGGAATACTGATTACTCATACTTTTCCTGTTACCTTTCGTATTTTTGTATACAATTATACATTATAGGAATCTATCTTTCAACAAAATAAATACTTGAAATTGGGGTATTTATAAGGCAAGAAAATAAAAATATAGCCATATAGATATGAAAGAGGGAAGCAATATGGCTATATTTAGCATTTTTTTGTTTTATTTTACTATTACATTTTTTTATTTAATAATATTTAATTTAATTATATTTAATTGTTCTCTTCATTTATCTTTCTTTAACTCTCATTATTGCTTTATATTTGATTTTCGTTTCATCTTCTGGTAATAAAAACCTGTGTTCCCGTAGTAATGGAATTTTCATCTTCAATTTTGTTTTCCCTTTTTATGTCTTCAACCGTAGTCCTGTATTTCTTTGCTATTTCCCATAAGGTATCACCTTCATGAACAAAATACACGACTATGCTGGGCATTTGCTTTGCGCTTCTTGATTCATCGTCCGGAACTTCAAGAATACTTTCGGTTAAAATTTCGCTTCGTTTATCATAAGCCTTTGTAGAAACATCAATAACCAGCCTGATTTCAACATCCCTTGAGGACACCATGCTATAACTGCTGTGTTCAATATCAAGTTTTATGTCGCATGACATTCCGGGCTTTAATCCCCGCATTTCAACCTGATGTTTTAACGGGATGTCGCATTTGTAGCAGCAGATAGGATCTTCAGGAGAATTGGAATAATAAAGTATGTAGTTTGTAACATAACCGTCAATGGCAATCCTGTTATCTTCAACTATGTATTCCGACAATACCGGCTTGCTGAAAACATTATAAATTTCTACGATTTCAGGAATATCGCTTTCAAATGCAAGGGTTTCCTTAATTACTGCCTGGCTCCTGTTCTGACATACAAGCCACTCCATATCAGCATTTATTTTCTCCAGGCTTAAATTCGTCCTGAGTCCGTATGCATCAACAACAGTATCCATTTCTTGCTTGATGCTTCCCCTGACGTTTAATACCAAATCAATTTCCCCATTTATAAACCTGTATTCCCCATCCTGGTCTTCTGCCGCTTCAAAACTGTAATCCCGGATTTCATAACTCAGATCAATATCTGCTTCTTCCCCTGCATCCTGGAAATCAATTATTTGGTTAAAGGGAATTTCGTTTTCTATAAGCCTTATGCTTTTTTCCCTGTCATTTCCGGTATACAATGTTTTAATGACAATATTTCCATTCACAATTACCTTGTTGTCCGTTACCCTGTACTCAATACCGGATATTTTCAGGTCATTTCTTAATATCTCAAGAATGGCCGGATTACCCGAAGGGACTTCCACTGTGTCCTTTACATTGCAGGTAACCTGTGTGCTGCCGATATATTTGTTTACGGTTATATGCCTTTTTAACAGCTGGACATCATCGCTATTTTCAACATCACTTATAAAATATAATTCTTTTTTTTCAGTTATTGCGCTGTTTACCCTCAGAATAGATCTTACATTGACCTTTCTTTCATTTATAACCTGGCATTCTACATGTTCAACTTCGCATCTGACTTCTCCCTCCATCTCTTCGTCAATGCCGGGAATATCGATACTATGCCTGAAGTCAGCAGTTGTATCCAGGGCTCTGATACTTCTGTCAGGACTGTCTTCAATATAAAGTATTTTATATCGAATAACTCCATCTATTGCAAGGTTTCCTTCACTTATTTCTGTTCTAACAACATGAACGTCCGCATCGGAAAACAATACCTTTTCCAGGTCAGCTTTTGTGTCAGGCACAATTATATCATTTTCGAGAATTATCTGCATACTATCACGGGTTATTAATCGCCTTATTTTTATATCTTCCCTGACCAAATCAAACGACATATCTATACACCTCTTACTCATCAGAATATAGAAAATATAATACATAACTTTACTATGTAATATATATTGACAAACTCTTAAAAATATTACTATTTAATACTTACATTGCTATTGCCGGGGAATAATCAAAGAAATGAACCTGTGATATCCATATACAAAATGAATGCGCCAAGAATAACAGTTATGTTCTTCTCAGCGCATCTATTCCAAAAAGTTTATGCGTGGCACGGATGTCCAATTTGATTTGGTTTAGCAGATAAAAAGTTAACCAACCTGAATTTTACGGTTATTTTTACATACGATAACCTCTACTGCGTTTGTTAATACATCTGTATAGCTATAAGAAACCCTTCTGGTTGTTTCATATTCATTTTCGAATCTTATTGTGAATATGCTGGGATAGGTGTTTTCGATAACTCCTTCTCTTATGAAGAACTTTTTTCTGCCCTTATTTGACCTCAACTGCACTCTCTCTCCGATACACGTCTCTATGTTCTTCTTTATCTGGATAAGGTCGCTTTTTTCCGCCATTAGATTCACCTCATCATTAGTTTGATAATATTATATCATACCTAATGAAAAATGTCAAAATAAATTTAAATATTATAGCAGGTTATATTATTATAGTCAAGTTATTTTTTCTTCAAGGCATGTAATATAATGGAGATTTTATTAATTATCAATATGTCATATGGCTTTTTTGCATGAATTTAATACAAATAAAATACCTGCCCGGTGTATAGTATACAACCGGGCAGGGCTTCGGCATATACGGCACATATACTGCATCTTTATATATTTTGCAACATATTTTCAGAGGTATTATTTCCCGCTATCATACTGTTCTTTAGGATAACCGCTCCTGAATTTTCCTCTTGTCTGCACTCCTCCGATACCTTTTGCTCCGGTAATAGTATTGTTGATTACATCAATAGGTGAAATTACCCTTTCAATTGAACCAAAAGCCAGTTTTTCACATACCAGGACCGGGTCAAGAGCATGTATTAAAACTCTGCTGGGAGCACTTGCAAAATTCGCCCCGGCTTTTATAAGCTCATCATACATGGACTGACAAGCACCGGCAAAAATAATCAAACTGTCCATGTCAGGTTCGAATTTTCTTGCTTCTTTAACGGCTTCCACAAAATACTTGGAATTAATATAGTTATTTATATTTGAATAATCTTTTGCATCCTTTGATACACCGTCATGTCCCGTTAAAACAAGAATATCAGGCCTGTTTTCCGTTAATAGCTTATATACATAAGCCGGCTGCTCTTTTTCAGGTACGTGTTTTCCAACCGCGGTAATGCCCCGTTTTTTATATTCATTAAGACATGTTTTAAGATAATCCGAATCGCCATCGAAATGCAGTACTTTTCCCGGCCTTTTAAATCCGCCCGATATATCATTTGAAGTATCTCTATAAAATCCTTTTACCGGAAAAAAGCCGCGGGTGTTGGTATAAGCTCTCGCACTCCTTAGTTTTCTTTCTGCTTCTCTATTTACTTTCTCCCTGTACTCTCTGACTTTGGCATCCGGTTGCACAACCAAATCGGATTCCGGTGAATCTGCCTGTATCCTGTATGTTATTCCTTTGAGCGTTACAACGTTCTCTTTTCCGTTATTTTTTATATCCACTACTTTAAAAAATATATCATAACCATATGATTTTCTTGCAACTATATCACCGATTTTGATACCTGCCATTCCGTTTTCCCCACCCTGTTTTATTAAAATCATATTACATAATATGCATGGGGAATAATTATGTGAATAGTAAAATACCGGTGATATAAATATATATATAACGATAGCCATAACTATATTATGGTTTCATAATTCTCAAGAAACTTTTTATGTGATTCAATTTCGTCAACCGCTTCCTTCAATTTTTCAATTAATATTCGTTCTGTCCAGGAGCGCCTGCTGTTATAATACCTGTTGGCAACCCTCCAGAATTTCTGCGGAAATTGCAGGATAACCTTCATAACATAAAAATCTTCCGGAGAAAGCCGCTCTATTTTTCTGTATTCATCAGTAATTACTTTTGCTTCTTCAATATCCCAGTTGCATTTTCTCATTCTTCTCCTTATAAGATTGGCAAGATCATAAACTTTCAAATCAAAACAGCAATATTCGAAATTTATGACAGCCGCCTCACTATCAGAGAATACTATATTACTATATGTAAAATCATGATGGCAAAAGCTGCCCTCTTTCCTGGTTTCTTCAACCAGTTTGCTGTATATCGGGCTGAAAATATAGTCCAGCGCTTCCTTCCCAAGCTCATAGAAATAATTTACGTAACTTAAGTAAATGTAATCAAATTTCCCCCTTCTTTTTAAGGCAATCTTTTCCATCCTTTTCATTTCTCTCAATCTTTTGGCAAACACATCCGGAAGTTTACCCAACTCATCCTTGACCATACTTTCCGGTGAAGGTATATAACCTTTGGAAGCTGCATGAAGGCTTGCAAGTAAGTTTGTTGCTTTCTTTACATCATTTTCATTATTAAAATCACACTCTCTTCCCTCAAAATACCTGGATAATGTATAACATTTTTCCTGCAGTATGATATATGGTTCTCCCTTAATTGTGCAAAGGTAACGGTCGATATTTTTAAATCCGTTAACATACAAATGCTCTTTTGCACCGTGTATAAACATAATTCTGCCTGGATGAATATTGTTCTCTTTAAAAATATATTTGCCCTGGTTTGTGGTTAAAATAAACCCGTTTCTATCAGGAATAATGTTTTTTACAGTCAATTTATATTGTGAAAATATATCCCTTTCAATATCATGCATAAGCGGCCTCCTGCACCAGACTTATATCGTAAATATCTCTGCAACATTAACAATCAAATACACTGACAAGCTTCATAAGCTTAATATATTCATTAAGCTAGTATTAAATATATGCATTCCCGGGTAAATATAGAATACAAATATGGCGGGTATGTAAGCATATTCGAATATTTATGTCTCTTTTTGCATAAGAACCCTTACAATTTCTAATATAAAATATGCTGAAAACAGCGACAGCACCGGCAGGAGCGGAAAGGCGTACCTGTCAAATGCCATGTAATAGCAATGTACAATATTAAAATAAGCCATCAGGGCCACCGGGAGAAAATATTTGGAAAATCCTTTCCTAAAAAGCATGATTATCCCCGGGAATCCCAACAGTAAAATATAATGGGTCAGCATGACAAAGCTGCTTTTAATACCCAAAAACTCCCTCCAGTAAAAGGGGTAATTCCAGAAATACCTGGTTTTGTCTATTGTATACCACTTCAAATACCTCCAGAAGTCCTTCTTAAAACCCTCTATCATTCTTTTTTTTGCTACTTCAATCTCAATTTGGTTTGTTTCAAGGCTGTTCTTGCCCAGTTCATAATACACTATATTCTCCGGCGTCTGTTCATAGTTAATATAAGTTCCCTGGAGCATGGGGTTTCCGCTGGAAGCCGCAAGGGGAATAAACATGCCATATTCCCGGTAATTCCTGATCCACCAGGGAGACATCACCAATACAAAAGCAACCGCCATTGGAATACCCAGTTTAATTGCCCTGGTTATTTTAAGTTTCTTATAAATAAAAAGATACAGGAATAACAGCACGGGATAAAGGGCAATTGTCGGACGGCACAGGGCAGCAACTCCCCATATTATACCGAGTATAAAAAATTCATATATTTTTTGTGTATCGGAAAATTTAAGAGACAAAAATAAAAGAAGCATCAACAGAGTTGTAAAAAGGGTTTCGGTTAAAAAATAGCCTGCCGTAATTATGTTAGGAATGTAAAAAGAAACCATAAAAGCTGAGATAAGAGCAACTGTTTTATTAAATAATCGCTTGCCGGTCAAAAAGACAAGAATTATTGTAATTGAGCTCAAAACAGCCTGGATTATCCTGGCAACCTGGAATCCCGTAAATTCATAACCGAATAATTTAAATATTCCTGCCAGGAAAAAAGGATATACCGGAGTAACAAATACCGTTGGCTCATTATACTCCCAGAAGACAAATATGCCTTTCTTCACCAAAGCAACAGCACTTTTTATGTAGTTCAAATCGTCGCTGAAGAGGGTAAGATTATTTCCTTCGGCAAATATTAGATACAGTTTTAAGAAAAATGAGATAATTATAAAAATTGAAAGCAGTATGTAGATGTTAAGCCGTTTCTTTGTATGCAAAGCAGGCACCCTCTTTATACGTGTTTATTTTTACTCATGTGCTTATACTTATGTACTTTCCTACTTTATTTTTCTCACTCATGTGTTTTTTTCTTACTCATGTGTTATTCATATGCTTTCAATCCACTTTCAATCCATATGTTTATTTTAATCATATGTTTGTTTAATAATCTTATTTTAATAACCGGACATATTTAATTATAACCAGCAATATCACGGATATTCGTTATTTCCGTACTCTATGCAAAATAAAAAACTAAAGGGGAAATAAAAGAAATTAAGGAGTACATGCCGGTAAATAGCATGTACTCCTTTGTCTATTTAAATATTTTATAATAATATTAGTTAAATTAAGCCTCTCCTGCAAGCTTAAGCAGTTTTTCCCATCTTCTGTCCACTTCAGCCTGAATTTCATCAATGAGTGCCTCATTGCCCTTCTTGAAAAGATGTTTAAATCTTCCCTGAACCTTGAGGAATTCAACAACAGGTAATTTGTTCTTAGGCTTGTAATTTATAATATATTTTCCGTCAATAATTTCATATAAGGGCCAGAAGCATGTTTCAACTGCAAGTTTGCTGATTGTCATCAAATCAGAGGCCTCATAGCGCCATCCTCTGGGACACGGAGCCAATACGTTCAAAAATGCCGGCCCGGGTGTGTATATTGCCTTTTCAGCCTTTTCATACAAATCTTTCAGGTTACCCAGAGGAGCAGTCTGTGCAACATACGGAATATGATGATTAGCTACAACCTCAGTCAGGTCCTTTCTCCACTGCTGTTTTCCGGGTTTTACCTTACCTGCGGGAGATGTTGTTGTATCTGCATACAAAGGTGTTGCAGATGAACGTTGGATACCTGTGTTCATATATGCGCCATTATCATAGCATACATACACCATATCATGGCCTCTTTCAAGAGCACCGGAAAGTGCCTGAATACCTATATCATAAGTACCTCCGTCACCGCCGAAGGCAATAAATTTCGTTTCTCCCTCTTGATTTATTTTTCCCTTTCTCTTTAATGCAGTATAAGCAGCTTCAGCTCCTGCAACAGTAGCTGCGACATTTTCAAAGGCGCAGTGTATGAATGAATCTTTCCATGCAGTATAAGGATAAAGGAATGTTGAAACTTCAAGACATCCGGTAGCTGCTCCTATAACCGCATGATCCTCCACCTTTAAAGCTCTCAAAACCTGCCTTATTACGATGGGAGCACCGCAACCTGCACACATCCTGTGTCCGCCTGTAAACCTTTCAGGTTTTTTAGCAACTTCTTTCAAATTATATGCCATTCTATCCACCCCCTATTCTCTCACACCAATATAGTTGTATACTGAATCTACTTTACCTGTCTCAGCTATGTTGATAAGTTTGTTGAAAATAAATTCTATATCGTCTGCCCTGACGTCTCTTCCACCAAGACCGTAAATATAGTTGATAACCTTGGGTCCAAATACACCTTTGGCATACATTGCACTTGTAACCTCGGTAAACAACGGGCCTCCGGCAGCGTTGAAACTGTCTGCCTTATCCATAACAGCAATAGCTTTAAACTTGCTGAGGGCCTGAGCGATTTCATCGACAGGGAACGGCCTGAAAACACGAGGTTTAATAACTGCAACTTTTTTACCTTCCTGGCGCATCTTATCGGCAACGTATTTTGCAGTACCTGCTGTAGAATTTAACACAACGATACAAACATCGGCGTCCTCTGTTTTATATTCTTCAAATAAACCGTATCTTCTGCCAGTCAGTTTGTAAAACTCTTCGGCAACCTCAAGGATGACCCTCTTAGCATTTTTCATTGCTTCTGCCTGCTGCCTTTTATGCTCGAAATAATGAGTGAAATGATCCAACGGTCCCATAGATACGGGATTTTGTTTATTCAACAGATAATATTGCGGTTTATATTCACCTACAAAAGCTCTTACTTTCTCAGTTTCGACCAACTCTATATTCTCAATTGCATGGGATGTAATAAATCCATCCTGGCATACCATAACAGGAAGCATTACATCAGGATGTTCTCCAATCCTGTGGGCCATAAGCATATTATCATATGCTTCCTGGCAGTTCTCCGAATACAGCTGTATCCAGCCGGCATCCCTTGCACCCATTGAATCACTGTGGTCGTTGTGTATGTTTATAGGAGCAGAAAGTGCCCTGTTAATACATGCCATTACTATAGGAAGCCTTGAACCTGATGCAATATATAAAAGCTCCCACATAAGAGCAAGACCGTTGGCAGAAGTAGCTGTCATTGCCCTTGCCCCTGCAGCTGCAGCACCGATACATGCAGACATGGCGCTGTGCTCTGATTCAACTGCCACAAACTCGGTATCCACTTCACCGTTAGCCACATAGGTTGAAAAATACTGTGGAACTTCGGTTGAAGGTGTTATCGGAAATGCTGCAACTACATCAGGATTTATCTGCTTCATAGCATAAGCAGTAGCCTCGTTTCCGCTTAATCTCTCTCTAATACCCATTCATATTACCCCCCTCTTATATTTCCTCTTGCTTTTCTCATACTTCCTCAACAAAATCTATTGCTTTAAAAGGACAAACCTTTACACAAATTCCACAACCCTTGCAATGATTGTAATCGAAATCAACCCTTTTGCCATCCTTATCTATCAGTATTGATGTATCAGGGCATACCGGGTAGCACAGCAAGCATTGTTTACATTTTTCCTTTAACCAGATTGGTTTCATTGAACGCCAATCGCCGGTATGAAAATGTTCAGCGTTCCCTGCATCGGGTATAACTCCTCCGGGAGTAATCTCCTTCCAGGTTATATCTGAAGCAAAAAGCTCTTTTCCTCTCTTCATAAACCTTTCACCTCCTGCAAGGCTCTTTCAAGCGCTTTCATATTGCCTTCTATTACCTCAGGTTTATTGGCAAATTTATGCTTGAATGACCCCACCATATTTTCAAGAAATTCTTTATCTTCCATAAGTCCGCTTACTTTTACAACGGCTGCTAACATAGGAGTATTGGGAAAATATCTTCCAAGAGTTTCTATTGAAATTGTCCTCGCATCTATAGTACATACTTTCCCTTTATATCCCCTTAACAGAGGCCTTATTTCTTCAGGTGATTTTGTAGTATTAATAATTATCGCACCGGTTTCCTTAAGTCCAGAAGTGACATCTACAGATTCGAGAAGAGTTTCATCAACCACTACAACATAGTCAGGCTCATATATGTTACTGTGAATTGTAATCTTTTCATCGCTAATACGGTTATAAGCAGTTATCGGCGCACCCATTCTCTCAGGTCCATATTCAGGAAATCCCTGTATATACTTCCCTGTATCAAACGCTACATCTGCCAGAAGAAGGGACGCTGTTTTGGCTCCTTGACCGCCGCGACCATGCCATCTGATTTCCAAAACTTTACCCATGGATTAACCCCCTTATATAAAAAATTTGAAAAATATATGGACTAATATTTTCAACTATACTATTATCCTAATTAAGTATAATTCTTCGTTAAAAAATTGTCAAGTAAGAATTCTATAAATGCCAGTATTTCAGCATTTTAAAGAATATTAGCTGTTTATTGTATACAAATTTTCTATAGGGCAATTGCTATATTTTGTATTAAAAAACAACTTAATCATAAAATAACATAATTAAATAAAAAATAAAAACTAATAAAATTACGAAAATAAAATTAAAAAACACATATAAACGAAAATAACAGGAATGTTAATTTCAGAAATGATAATTAGAACTATATAAAATAATGAATTATAAAATGACATTATAAAAATGACATTACGGAAACGGATTCCGGATCACAAATACAGGCTTAGGCTAACAAGAAGAATAAGTCCTGGTATGCCTAGAAATCCAACTATCAATGCAGATATCATATTCAGGGCAACTTGAAACTCAAAATATGTTGCAATAGCATTAAATAAGAATATTATGGCTCCGCCTACAAGCAATTTATATATAAGCTTGAGCAAAATTTTCAAAGGAGTCATTTTAACCCCCTCTGTTTTCGGCGATAATCTCCCCGTTTCCGGATTTCCCGCTGAATGATTTCATTACTAATTATACGAACTTGTACAAAAAAATATTACACCTTTTCTTAACGATATTCTATCCAGGATTTTAGTCCTCTCTCTTTCGCCTTCTTAAGGCAATACCGGTATTTCGCTTGAGCCGCTTTTGCCATGTACGTGTAATAATCCACAATCTCATTTTCATGTACAAACTGAAAATTTGAGTCCGCGTTAAGCCATTCATTTCTTGCCGCCCTTAAATCCTCAATCAGTGCATAATCTTCGTTTGCCATATATTCCTGATTTACCCTGGTGTTTTTAAATAAATTCAATAAATTGTTAAGAAGAACTCCTATCTTTTTGCAAGTATTGACCACCATACAGGATTCCCCTTTTATGCATATACTTATAATACTTTTTTCTTATAATACTTTTTTATAATACTTAACTTAATTTAAAGCTCGATTATACTAAACTAACATAATGTGTAACACTTAAATTAATATGGCATTATAAGTATAGGCATAATTTTCCTGTATTATACATGTTATACCTTACATTTTTTTAAAGTAATTCAATATGGCTTTTGATGTAATATACCTAAACTTGCCCCAGTCTCTCCACTTGCCCTCAATATTATTAAGGGATTCAACAATTTCTTCCAATCCTTTTAAATCCACTTCCCTAACTCCGCTTATCTCGTTATCCAGGGCATCAGACAATAAATTACCTCCGATCTCCCTGAGAATAAACAAATAAGAGTAGAAGTTTACCGTTTCATATTCTGATGTTTCCTGGTTTTTGTAACAGAATTCAATTTTCAGTACTCCTATGCTATCAACTATTTCTACATCAATGCCAAGTTCTTCTTTTACTTCCCTGAACAGCGCGTCTATTACGTCTTCGTTATATCCTATTCCGCCGGAAGGAATCCTGTAAATGCCTTCCGGATATTCTTCACATGTAACTGTTATAATTTTTCCATTAGGTCTTATCACACAAAATACAACCTCTCCAATCCTGTCATTTTCCACTAATTTTTTCATTCTGTTGAAATAATCACCGTTTGTAAACTCAATTCTTTCGGTTCTTACCATATTTCCCTCCTCCGAACACAGGTTTATATTTTAAAATAGAATTATTTTAGCAGTGAAAATTTTTTATTACAAGAGCATTTTTCTGTTTTAGGCCAAATTGTATAATTATTATAAATAATTAAAATTAAAATTAGATAAAACAGATATTGCATGAACTTTTAATATTTGATATCGTCAAAATAATTGTTTAAATAATTTATCCTCGGATAAATATTGATTAACTGTTACTTCATATTTTTATACCAGGGGTATTTAACTTGCTGTGAGGGGTGCTGAAATTTAATGAATGACATCAACAATGCTATTGTAACCAATAAGAAAGAAAATATTAAACATAAAAACAGAAAAATAATATTCATATCTTTAATTATTTTATCGGTTATTTTATTAATATTACTGTTTAGGTCCATATACTTAATTTTAAGCAGCAATAGAATATACAGGGGAGTATATGTGGATGGTATTAATGCAAGCGGGCTTTCTTACAGCGAGCTCAAACAGAGGCTTGAAGACAAGTATAAAATTGAAATCGGAAGTGTAAAATTAACATTGCAAGCCGGAAAATACGAAGAAAAAATCCCTTTGTCGGAACTGAATATATCTTTTAATATTGAAGCCACTATTAGCAAAGCTTTTTCAGTCGGAAGAGAAGGAAATATTTTCGAAAGGCTGTATGAAATATTCTATACAAATTTCAACGATGTCAACATTTCCCCGGTAATAACATACGAAACCGAAAAGATAAAAAGTATTGTGGAATCATTTTACGATAAGGTTTATACACCTGTAAAAGAAGTTGATATTACCTATGATGGAGATAAAGTTGTAATCAGGTCAGGCTATCACGGAGAAAGCATTGATAAGGAATGGCTTTTCAATCAAATAACCAGGTCCATAGAAGAAAGAGATTACGGTAAAATTGAAGTTCCTCTGATTATTACCAATCCTAAAAAATTAACAGTTGATGAATTATACAATATGATATACAAGGAACCTGTAGATGCCAGGACTTATGTTGAAAATAAAAAATTGCATATATTATCCCACGAAGATGGGAGATCTGTGGATAAAAATTTGCTCCAAGGTATAATTAATGATATAAACAACAATGAAGGTGTCGTGAAGACTCTGCCCTTAACCCTTACAAAGCCCAGCTTAACACTGGAGGACTTGAGGGCTAATTTATTTAGAGATATCCTGGCAACCTTTAAAACTTATTTTTCCACAGAAGGCCAGTATAATAAGGACAGGAATGAAAACCTAAGGCTTGCTTCAGAGGCTATTAACGGTATAATTTTGGCACCGGGGGATGTTTTTTCCTTTAACAAGGTTTTGGGCGAACGTACGGAAGAAAAAGGATATAAACCGGCTAAGATTTTTTCAGGCGGTAGAGTTATAGATTCCGTTGGCGGAGGAATATGCCAGGTAAGTTCCACACTTTATAATGCTGTGCTCCGTGCAGATCTGGCAGTTATTGAAAGACATAATCACAGCTTCCTTGTATCTTACCTGGCAGGAGGATATGATGCAGCAGTAGCATATGGTTCACTGGATTTTCAATTTAAAAATTCTACAAATTGGCCAATAAAAATAGAGAGCAGAATGACAAGCTCAAATGAATTAGTAGTCACTATTTTAGGTACCAATGAAAATCCCGGGAAAACAGTGGAATTTTATACCCAACAGGTTAGCTCCACCCCTTATAATACAGTATATATTGACGACCCAAGTTTACCTGAAGGCACAACATATGTAAGGCAAGAAGGATCAATAGGGTGTGTCGTTGATACTTATAAAATCGTCAAGCAAAACGGGACTGAAGTCAGCAGGTACAAAATAACCACAAGCGTTTATATCCCGTTAACAAAGGAAATTGTAAGGGGAACGAAGAAAGTGGAAAATACGCAGCAGCAACAGGTGCAACAACCACAACAACAGCAGACACAGGAGCAGGATGTACATCATCAGCAACAGGATGTAAACAATCAGCAATCCGAGTCGCCACACCAGAGCCAGCAAACAGAACAGCAAACTGAACTACATCAAGATACCCAGCAGTCCCAACACCACATTCAAATAAACCAGCCATCGCAACAGCCAACACAACCGGAGCAGCCTCAGCAGTCGGAGCCGATACATCAACCCGAGCAGGTTCACCAACCAGACCAAGTGCATCAAATCGGGCATGAACAAGAACAGGAGTAAATGTTACCGGTTGTGTTAGAATAAAATGTACAACAACAGCAAATATATCCACAGAAATATTAATATATCCACAAAACAGATGGCAATTATGATGATAAGCAAATTTACATGGGAGGTAAAATTGGCAAACCGGGAACGTAGTTACGTGTTCTCAGTTTGCCAATTATTTTATTCAGTTTTCCGCCATTATTGCAAATATTATTTATAGTATTGTAATTAGTATGTGTCAACACTTATGGCGCCGTTTTCTTTCAATATTGACGCTATCTTATCAATGTTTTTTTCGTCGGCATTCATTGTAAAAAGTATCTTTCCGGCTTTAATATCGCTTTCATACTGCCTGCCCCTGTCCTCCGGTATGCCAAGATCTATTAATCCTCCGACTATACCGCCTGTAACAGCACCAGAAATCAACCCTGTTATCGGACCGGCTGCGGCAACTATGCCAAGGCCGGGTACAACCATACTGCCGGCCCCAATCAAAAGCCCTGCCAATCCTCCAAGGACTCCTCCGCTTATTACACCATCGGAAATGTTGTCATTTACTTCACTTTTTCCTGTAAAATTCATCCTTCCATCATTGTTGTTTTCCATTCTGCCTTCATTGCTGTTTTCATTGTAACTGTAGTTTTTATCATCCTTCTCTTTTGCAACAATTGAAATATCTTCTGTTCTTAATCCCTGGTCTTTTATTTCCTGTGCTGCTTTTTCGGCGTTACTTCTATTATCAAAAATTGCGGCAACCGTTTTTGCCATACCATTCGCTCCTTTCATATAACTGAAATCATATAATTAGATTTAGTAAAAACACCATTGTTTATTCAAAATTCTTTTGTAAAGTATTTTTAATTTATTTTTTATGGAACTTGAGCTATTTTACAGGTATAATGAAATAACAAAACCAGTCGATAATAAATATAATTTAGAAATTAACTATACATCATTGGAATTGGAGAAGAGAGCATGAACATGTTTAAATTTCGCTTTAACAAATCAGACAAATTAACTGGGCAAATATTTAAGTTTATAATAATACTACCGGTATTACTTCTTTTTCTAATATTGCCATTTCAGGCTGTTGCGGATGGCAATGACAATAACGGGAATAATACAAGTATGGAAGAAATATGCGCCCAAGCGCTGGTAAACTTGAAAATCATGATGGGTGACGAAAACGGAAATTTAAAGCTGGGTAATGATATAACCAGATGTGAGTTTATAACTTTGGTTAACAGAATGATGGCTTATGAATACGAAGATGAAGACGAAACCGGCATGGCGCAAGTAAAAGTCCCTTTTACTGATATTACGGAAAAGCACTGGGCTTACAAAAACATATTAATAGCGTTAAAACACTCTCTTATAAAAGGTTACACTGATAATACAATAAGGCCGGACAATAAAATATCCTTTATTGAAGCTAAGGCGGTAATACTCCGGGCATTCGGTTATGATGAAGTAAACGGAAAATGGCCTGACAGTATTATAGAAAAATCAAAAGATATCGGATTAAATAAAAATCTAAACATACCTGAAGATAAACTAATAACCAGGGGAGAAGCAGCGATTCTAATTTATAACGCCTTAACGGTTAACTTTATTAAATAATCAGTGTTTCCATATTTTTCATTACATAATTTCTTTTTTTACGGTTAAATTAAATAGCGTAAAGGGTTCGTAGCAGTCGAGCCAAGATTATTAAAAGGTCTTGTTGTTAAGGCTTTTTAATAGTCGGCCAAAGGTTAATATCAGGTCTGTATTTAATATATTGGCTTGGTATTAGCCGGCGGGCAGAATATTATATGTCCAAGAGGGATATATAATATTCGAGCTAAGATTATCAAGGGTGCCGCAGGCATAATATTATAGTTATAAGCCTGACTATGAAGTATAGCAGTCTCTGTAATTAATATTATGCTGGAAATCAATCTCTGAGGGAGATTATATTGATTTCTAAGGTATTCTTGATAGTCGAGCAAAGGTTAATATAGGTTTCGGATTTGCTTTTTAAGAGTTTAATTGTGAGATCTGTATTAGCCGGAGCGTAGATTGCTACGAGCTCTTTGTATTTATTCCCGTATATGCTACCATATCCTTATTTGCTTCTGTATTTTAGATAATGCACTTCCGTTTTCAATTCGTTTCATTTGATTGATTTCATCTATATAAGAAGTTTTATCTTCTATGTTTTTCATATTTTCAAATATATTCTCTTCACAAAGCAAAACCGCCTTCAAGGTAATCCTTGAAAGCGGCTTGCCTGGCGGAGAAGCCGGGATTCGAACCCGGGCTAGAGTTGCCCCTACTAACGGTTTAGCAAACCGTCCCCTTCAGCCTACTTGGGTACTTCTCCATACATATTGGCGGAGAGAGTGAGATTCGAACTCACGGTAGGCTTACACCTACGCCGGTTTTCAAGACCGGTGCCTTAAACCAGCTCGACCATCTCTCCGTGTTATTAAATTATGTGACGATACTTATTTTATAATGAAAATTATCATTTGTCAACATCAAAAATTTGTAAAGAAAACCGTGTATAAATTGCAAGTTTAATTGCCCACCATATTATTCCAATTACAATTAAGCTGATTTGTAAATATCATTAGCTGTTTTATATCCAAAAATCCTTCTGGGATAA
>Ga0134092_1000357_pt1 | contig 47230 bp, 37 predicted proteins | sample 3_6taG_FD_94454 | JGI IMG/M metagenome (GOLD analysis project Ga0134092, IMG submission 94454) | Switchgrass degrading microbial communities from high solid loading bioreactors in New Hampshire, USA - 3_6_20_6_A3 metaG | ecosystem: Engineered > Bioreactor > Semi-continuous > Anaerobic >... | reverse complement strand
TTAAGACCTCGATTACTATTTTTGCTTTTTCTTCAGGTGTAAAATGTCTTCTCTTTTCCATAGTTCCATTCTAACTAATTCTGGTTGTTTTGTCTGTCTTAATTTCTGGTATCATTATAGTTATCCTTTATTTTGATAAATACTACAAAAACACCTAGATAAGTTCTGGGTGTTTTTTTCTAAATAGCTTTCTCACAAACGTCTAATATTGCAACCATTCTCCATAATATAGGTAAATAAGCAAAAATGAAAGAGGATTTCAATGGCTAATTATTATGCAGTAAAAAAAGGAATAAAACCTGGCATATATACAAACTGGGACGAATGCAAGAAAAATGTGATTGGTTTTCCAGGAGCAGTTTATAAAGGATTTTCTACAATTGAAGAAGCAGAAGAGTTCATGAATTCTCCAGAACCTGCAGGAAAAATAGCATCAAATAGTATCCTAAGTGTACAAAATGACACAGCAATTGCATATGTAGATGGAAGCTTTGATATTAAAACGAACCGCTTTTCATATGGATGTTTAATAAGATATGCAGACGAAGAAATAAGGCTATATGAAGCAATGAATGATATAAACCTTGCCGGCATGAGAAATGTTGCGGGAGAAATTAAAGGAGCGGAAGCAGCGATAAGGTATTGCATTGGCCGCGAAATTAAAAAGATTTTAATAGTTCATGATTATGAAGGTATATCAAAATGGGTGACCGGTGAATGGGCAGCCAAAAATGCAGGAACCCGAGCATACAGGGATTTTTGTAAAAGCGTATCATCAATAATAGATATCTCTTTTGTTAGCGTTAAAGGCCACTCAGGTGATGTTGGGAACGAAGAAGCTGATAGACTGGCTAAAGAAGCTTTGGGGATCAAAAAGTAGAAAGGCAAGGATGGTGCAAATGTTAGCAGTAGAGAATCAAGAAATGCAACAGGCAATTATAGGTAAGGTTGCGAATGTTGTATTTCAGGATAATAACAACGGCTTCACTATTATTAACATAAAGAAAAAGCACGATGGATATAAAACTGTTAAAGGATACCATCTCCCTACAGCTAAAAATATTTTATTTAAGTTTATTGGAGTACCTGTATATAAAAAAGGAAAAAGATATTTTGAAGTGAGTTCCTTTGAAAATGCACAGAAAGAGCAATTGGAAAATGATGATAAAGACAAATTAATAACATACATATCAAGTGGTCTATATCCAGGGATTGGACCAAAAACTGCTCAGGCTATAATAGAAAGATTTGGAAATAAATCAATTGATATAATTGAAAATCATACATCTATGTTGTCCGAAATAAAAGGAATATCGGCAGCTAAAATAAGCAAACTTAAGGAAACGATTGAAAGCAACCAATATCTACAAGAATTAAAAAAAGAGTTAATGCAGTACGATATATCTGCAGATAGCTGCGTAAAATTAGCTACCCTTTATGGTAAAGATGCGTTGAGTAAAATTCGTGAAAATCCGTATAGGTTAATACATGATATAAGAATGTCATTCCAGGATGCGGATGAAATAGCAAATAAAATGGGAATAGATAAAAATGCTGATATAAGATTGGACGCTGCATTTAAGCATGTTATAAATTATTCCTATGCTCTTGGTAATACCGGCATTGAGTTGCAAACTTTTGGTAACTCGGTTTATAAACTATTAAATCAAGATGTATCAAAAGAAAGAATTAATGCTCGGTTTCATGAATATCTGCAAAATAAAAAATATAGACATGCCCGGCTGGAAATAGACGGGGATTGTTATGAATTTATTTTTACTAATAACATGTTTAATAAAGAAAAAGAAATAAGTGAATGTATCGTAAGATTAAAAAAGAATACTATAGAACCAATAGAAAATATACAAGAAAAAATAAAACAAATTGAAGAGCAAAAGGGTATAACTCTTGATCCAATACAGAAACAGGCAGTAGAAACCGGATTGGAAGAACCATTGGTTATAATAACAGGAGGCCCTGGAACAGGAAAAACAACTATTATGGAATTTATCACATCTATATATGAAAAAGAAACGGAAAAAGAAGCTATTCTTTTAGCACCAACAGGTAAAGCGGCAAGAAAACTTGCTGAATACACGGGACATACTGCAAAAACAATCCATTCTCAATTTAATGTATATGACCTCGATACGGAAATTGAAAGATTACGCATTGAAGACATAACAGATAGATTGGTTATAGTTGATGAATTTTCAATGGTAGATACAATAACAGCACATTTATTATTAACGCATATAAAAGATGGTTCAAGAGTAATTCTTGTGGGAGACATAGATCAACTGCCTTCCGTCGGTCCAGGTGCGGTATTAAGAGATATCATTAATAGCAATATATGCCCTGTTATTAGACTGGAACGAATTTTTAGAACTAAAGAAAAGAGTCTTATTTATAATAATACTCAAAATGTTAATCACGGTATTAGAATATTAAAAACCGGTAAAGAGTTTCAGATGTTCAAAGAATCTGAACTGGAAAAATGCAAAATCCTCATGGCAGAAAGATATCTCAAAAGAGTTGCCGAATATGGTATAGAAGGGACAGTCTTATTGCTTCCTTACCGGAAAGAAGTAGGTGGAGTTGAGGACATGAATAAATATTTGCAGGAAATTGTTAATCCACCTTCTGAAAGTAAACCAGAAGTTGTAGTAAATGGAACAGTCTATAGAGTAGGGGATCCAGTAATGCATGTTAAATGCAATACTCCCGAAGCATCAAATGGTGATACTGGCATTATAAAAAATGTAGTCGACATAGACGGAGATATTCAAGTAAAAGTTTTAATGAACGGAAAATTACTTACATATGACAGATCGATGTTATCAAATTTAGAACTGGCATACGCAATGACTATTCATAAATCACAAGGAAGCGAATATCCAGCTGTAATTACATGTATTACTGAAAATCATAGTGCAATGCTTTATAGAAATATTCCATATGTGGCGTTTTCTCGTGGGAAGAATGTTGTGGATGTTATATATGATGATGGCCTATTTAAAGCAATAAAGACTCAAAAGAGTGACACAAGAATTACTTTGTTACATTATTTCTTAAAAAGAGCACAAGGGGATATTATATACGACATATAAAAATATATCTATACGAAAGTACGGCGAAGTACAAACATCGTTATTTAGGAGAAATCCTACAATATTAAGTATAAATAAATATTGGGAAAACCAAATATGTATTTAAAAACTGTTTGTACATAATAATAGTGAATAAATATGATACATAGAGGAGGTTTTTCTATGGCGATACAAATGCAGGAAAGAAAGAGAGGGCGAGATAAAGACGAGGTACGTCTTGAAAATCCGGTTCCCAAACTGTTAGAGAGATATGGAGTCAAGACTCGCGGAAACAGATATGTTCCATTTTGTCATAATGCTGATCAATACTCTGGTATTATGGATGATGAGTCTTGTTATTGTTTTGTATGTAATCGTACGTTTGATTGTTTTAGTATTGTAGGATTTTTTGAGGCAATAGAAGACTTTGATGAACAGGTTGCCTTTCTGGGCGGAGAGGAATTGCCAGAAGATAATCCGAGAAGGAAAGAATTAAAAAAAAGAGCTCAAGAACTTAAATTAGCCAAAGAGGCAGAAGAGGCTGCTAGAAAAGTTAAAACCAAAAGTATTATAGAAAAAACAGATGAAATGTATAGATTAAGAGATTTTCTAAGAAGGAATAAACCGGAAAACGGAAGTTGGCCATCTAAAGAATGGGCAGAAGCCTATACTAAATTTCAGCGTCTTCATTACGAAGTTTCATGTTTGTTGGAAGATAACATAGATGGCAACATGGATTGTTTTCCAGATTTAAAGTTTTAGCAACTAAGATAGGGCAAATGCAAGCTGGAGCCCTATCTTTTTTTATTGTCAGTTTTATTTTTTATGCACCACATAATATCAATAGTTATATAAATAAGGAGGTATTAAATTATGAATAAAGTTATATTGTTAGGACGTCTGACGAGGGATCCTGAAATCAAACACAGCAATCAAGGAGAAAATGCAATGGCTATTGCAAGGTTCAATCTTGCTGTAGACAGAAAGTTTAAAAAGGGTGAACAGCAAGGCACCGATTTTATAGGGTGCGTGGTATTTGGTAAATTAGCTGAAATAGTGGAGAAGTATTGCAAACAAGGCTCGAAAGTGCTTGTAAATGGCCGTTTACAAACCGGAAGCTATACAAACAGTGAAGGAGCAAAAGTATATACAACTAACGTTGTTATAGATGAAATAGAGTTTGTAGAGAGTAAAAATTCCGGGCAAAAGACAAACACTCCTGAACCGGCACTTCCTTCAAGTATGGGAAACGGATTTATGGACATCCCAGACGGTATAGACGAAGAATTACCTTTCAATTAATTTATAAACACAATGAAGCATTTAATATTAAACATAATAAGAGAAGAAAGGATAAAACCTTCTTCTCTTATTTTTTTAATAATAATTAAGTATTTTCTCCATGAATCATTTTTGTGAAAGTAAAATTATTTTTCAATGACTGAAAAATTAGTGAAAGGAGTGCCATTATTTATATGAAACAATCACATGATAAAAACACCGTGTTTTTACGTGGAAGAGTGCAAGGAAAATATGTAAGCCCGAAAGTATCAAGGCTTTATGTGACAGTAAAAGATTATCAACAAAAAGCTGATGATGAAGGAAGAATAAGGAGAAATACTGTTACGATTACTTTCTATGGAAGAGAAGGGGTTAAAACATTAGAAAACATAAACAAATACGACCATGTAGATGTAAGAGGAATAATGCAAAGTATAAGAGATCCAAAGACGGGAAAATGGAGTCAGGAATGCTGGGGATTGGAAATAAAAAAGACTCCTTCACTTATCGAACTGGCTACCCGCGGTGAATATTCCGGTGACATATATCCCGAAGACGATAATATAGTAGTTATAAGAGGTAAAGTGACATCGTGTCACGGGTTTGATAATCATTGGATTTCGATCACGGTTAAGACAAAAATTGCAGAAGAGGGCTCAAAGGTTAAATACATCAGCAATACGTCAATGACATGGTATGTAGATGACGCAGCAACAGTACTCAATGAGCTGGAGAGAAACGGAACAGAAATTGTTGCTGTAGGTAAAATTGAATCTGTAGAAAGAAATAGCCGGTCAGGCAGAAACTATAAATATGAAAATGTAACCATAAGAGATTTGAAGATAGTTTCTCCAATACCGAAAATTGTAACCAAAATGTTGGTAAATGATATAAAAGATGCTCTTGCTCACAGTGAGGATAATGATACAAAATCAGCTGCACAAATATCCGAACAGACATCTGAACAGCCATTTGCGTCATCAGATGAGCAAACATCTGAACAACCAATTGAACAACCTGCCGAAGATTGTTTTGATGATCTTCCATTGCCAGAAGAAGATCTTCCTATACCTGAAGCATTGGATCCGCAATTTAATGATAATTAAATTTACATTTAAGGGAATCTCCTTTTAACTGGAGATTCTTTTTTTTTATAAGAAATTTATAAGCTTTTCTCATAACAATTATGGTATCAATTGATGAGACATAATATAGATGAAACATTACAGAAGAGTTATTAAAAAATTTTAGAGGTGATAATTGAATGAAAGAAAACAGATCAGGAATTGATCAGGCGATACATAACAATGCAGGTTATGGCATTTGATTGACTATTTTGATAAGTTTCTTTTTTTCGTTCATTTTGATATTAATTGCAGTAGTGAAAGCTGGTCATAAAAAATGGGGGTATAAAAGATGAAAAATGTAACAATTTATTACAACAATGTTCCGAATTTCTACACGGATGTTTTCCCAATATTTATTAAGCTGAATGATATAGAAAATAATTATTACACCATCAATATAGGTAGAAGTAGATGGTCTATAAGGAATCGAACTAATAAAGAATTAATAGGAGAAGGAACTAAACCTACAAATAAAATCAAAACCTGGGAAGATGTAATAAAACTGTTGGAAACACACGGCATTTTTTTAAAGAAAAAAGAAACAGACAATAAATGAGATCATGTCTATGGTAAGAACTTAACTTACTTTGACTACTGGTCTTTTTATTGTTGGTGTTTAGGTTCTGTTATACAACGATAATAATAATTAACTCCAAAACATAGATCAATTACCAGCGCTAAAACACATTGTAATATGGTGGTGGTACACAGGAGTGAGGAACGATGCTTGAAATAACAGGTAAAATAACAGGTGTTTCTTTTGATTTGGAAGGAAAGCTTCACTTAACTCTGGAAATTAATGAGGAAGATGTTATAAGAAACAGCTACGATAAATATAAAAAATACGACTGTTTAGATATTAAAATTCAAAAGCACAGAGAGCAAAAGAGTAAAGAAGCAAATGCATATTTTCATGTATTAGCAAGAGAAATTGCCCAAGCTTTAACAATACCATTTGCCCAAGCGAAAAATATACTTATTTGCAGGTATGGACAACCAGAACTACTGGATGATGGTTCTCAACTTATATATGTTTCATCAGCGCCAGTAGAATTTATGATGAATTACGAGCCACTACATACTACTCCTATAGGGTTTGATGGAGATAAAACGATATATGCTGTATATCGAGGGGTACGCAGCTATTCTAAAGAAGAAATGAGCAAGCTTATAGACGGTACAGTAAGCGAAGCGTTGCAATTAGGAATAGATGTGTACCCACAATCAAAGCTTAATGAGATAAAAGATAATTGGAAACCTGATAAATAATAACATTAGGAGGATATCTGTGAAAACATACCATAGAAATAAGAAAAGTAAAAATACAGCCTATTATCCAGAAATAGCAATAGGAATATTTTTTATTATAATCGGAATATATGCCAGAACAATTCCAGGAGAGTATGGAAACTTATCAAACTATTCGATTTGGTTCATAATATTAGGTATTTTCTTCAGTATGCTACGATTAATAGTTACTATCCTAATACGTAGATCCAAACAAGCAAAACTTTTATCGGCAACTATATATAAAATAGCCGAGATGGATGGAAAAACCTTTGAAAGCTGCTGTATAGCACATTTTAAGTCACAAGGGTATACAGCATTACCAACGGCAGCATCCAGCGATTATGGAGCAGATATTATATTAAAAAAAAATGGAGAGAAAATTGTAGTGCAATGCAAAAGATATAAAGGAAAAGTAGGAATTTCAGCAGTACAAGAGGTTTTAGGAGCTAAAGGGTATTACAAAGCAGACAAAGCAATGGTTATAACAAATTCTTATTTTACTCCTAATGCTATAAAGTTAGCAAATGCAAACGATGTGGAATTATGGGATAGGAATGATTTGATTAATAAATTTAATTTAATTCATTAAGAGAAAGGGATAAAACATGAAGGCATAGGTAAAAAGGTAAGGTTGATGATATATGAAGCTGGGAAAATGGCTAAAAGATTTTTTGAATGCAAAAACATTAGAAAGAATAAAAAATAAATATAAAAAAGAAGGTAGTAATTTTATAATAGATTCTCTTTCTGAAAGAGAGCTACGGTGTTTAATGAAATATGATGTGTTACGACCTAATAAATTTAATAAATATGATCCAATGAATGATATTGAATTCCTTATTGAAACAAAAAGATCAAAAAATCTTTCTACAGCCCAGATAATCAAAAAACATATATTGACAAGTAATATAACAAATTATTTAAAGGAAAACACGGGATAAGTCTTGGCTATCGGTGTGGCATCTATCAAATAAGGAGGTTTTTGCATAAATGATCTTTTATATTGGAGGAAGAAAAATTCCAATAGATGAACAGTTGGTCGAAAAATATATAGCATCTACTCATGTATCAAAAGATACAATGCAACTTATCCTAACAGTAATCTTGAGAAATATTATTGATTTAGATAATACTCAAGAAATATTTGAAAAATATACGGAAAGAGAAATCAAAAATATTCTTGAGGCTCAACTAAAAAAAGAGCTATATTAACCAGCAAATTTAACACTACAATCGAAAAAAAATATTACCATAACATACAGATAAAAACAATCGGCACTAATAATAAAATTTCTGAGGTGCAAAATGGGCAAAACATTAATTATTACTGAAAAACCATCTGTAGCAAGAGAATATGCTAAAGTGCTTGGCGTAAGCAACAAAAGAGAAGGCTATTATGAAAATGATAAATATATAATATCATGGTGTGTAGGACACCTGGTCACCATGAGTATGCCAGAAGCATATGACGAAAAATATAAAAAATGGAATCTTAACGATTTACCATTTATTCCAGACACATATCTTTATGAAGTAATAAAAGATGTATCTGATCAATTTAAAGTGATAAAAAGATTTATGAACGATCCTAGCATTGATACTATCTTGTACGGTGGCGACTCTGGAAGAGAGGGAGAGTATATCGGCCGACTTGTAAGAATGAAAGCTGGAGTCCGAAAAGGTATAGTAGAAAAGAGAATATGGATTGATTCATTTACTGAAGAAGAAATTAAGAGGGGTATAAGAGAAGCAAAACCTCTTTCAGAATATGATACATTAAGTGATGCTGCGTTTGAAAGAGCAATAGAAGACTATCTTGTAGGAATAAATTTTTCAAGAGCTCTTTCATGTAAATATGGTCAACAATTTAATGAAATGATAAAAAGCGATAAATGGAGACCACTTTCTGTGGGAAGAGTAATGACGTGTGTCCTTGGTATGATCGTAACAAGAGAAAGGGAAATAAGAAATTTCGTCTCAACTGACTATTATCGTGTTATCGGTAATATAAATGGCATCGAGGTGGAATGGAAAGTCCAGGGAAAAAGTCAGTTTTATAATAGCCCTCTTTTATATAATGACAAGGGGTTTAAAAAAGAAGAGGACGCAAAAAAATTTATCGCAGCCCTCACAGGTCCGGTGACAATCACCAGCGCAAAAAGTACCAAGGAAAAAAAACGTCCATCACTTCTCTACAACTTAGCTGAATTACAAAGTGACTGTTCTAAAATATTTAAAATAAGTCCTGAAAAAACTTTAGAAGTGGCACAGTCACTATATGAGAAGAAGCTTATTACATATCCAAGAACTGATGCCAGGGTTATTTCTACTGCAGTAGCTACGGAAATAAACAAAAATATAGCTGGTCTTCAAAAATATCCCGGGGAAATTGGAAACTTTGCTACTACAGCATTAAAAAGTGGAACATGGCAAAATATTTCTAATACTCAATACACCGACGATTCCAAAATTACTGATCACTATGCTATCATCCCTACAGGTGAATTAAGTACACTTAATGAGATTGACGATCTAGAAAGAAGAATATTTGAAGTTATATCTCGAAGATTTTTAGCTATATTCTTTCCAGATGCCATTTACATAAAAACAGTTTTGGAATGTACAGAAAAACACTTAAGTTATGAAGAGAAGTTTTCTACTTCAACGAAGGTTCTCTCGGATCCTGGATTTATGGTGGTAGTTGGTTTCACAGATAAAGATGCTGATAATAAGCAAAACCTAGCAAGAGCAATCATTGCCTTGAAAGAGGGCGATATAGTAAAAATGGATTATAGCGTAGCAAAAAGCGAGACTCAACCTCCAAAAAGATATACGTCTGGTACCATGATACTTGCTATGGAGAATGCCGGCAATTTAATTGAAGAAGAAGAATTACGTGCTCAAATTAAGGGCGCGGGCATCGGTACATCTGCAACAAGAGCTGAAATCATTTACAAACTATGTAGAGTTGGATACATTCATTTGGATAATAGAACACAGGTTCTTTATCCACTTGATGCCGCTGAAATCTTGTATGATATTGTAAAAGTAGTTATTCCTGATTTGCTATCTCCTAAGATGACAGCAAACTGGGAATACGGCCTAGAGCAAATTAGGAATAAGAAAATTACAAAGCAAAAATATGAGGAGGTAATAAGAAAGTATGTAAGAGAAGGTGTTACAAAAATTAAGAATGCTGGTTCATTTACTACTTCCTATACAATACCAAACAGTAGTTCAAAGAGTTTATCTTCGTCTACAGAAGTTTTAAAGTGTCCTATTTGCGGAGCGTCGTTAAGAAAAACCAAAGTAGGATATGGTTGCACAAGATGGAAAAGTGACGGTACTGGATGTAATTTCGTTCTATGGGCCAAACAATATGGCAAAGAGCTTACCGATAGTCAGTTACAGTTTCTACTCAAAAAAGGATATACTGGTGTAATTAAAGGTTTCAAAAAAAAGGACGGTAGCGGAACATATGATGCGAGACTTGTTCTTACAGTAGATAGTGGTACTGCAAAAGTTAGCCTTAAATTCGATAATATGAGATAATTTGATTGCTAACGGGTGCCTCGGTCATTATCGAGGCATCTTTCTTAAAATATTTATTAAGAAAGGAGAATAATGTGTGAAGCCGGGCTCAAGTAATAGCAAAAATAAAGGAATCCCTATACCTGAATATTTTATGAAACAAAGTGCCGGAAAATTAAAAAAGCATACATTAAAAGAAATATCTGACCACAAAGAAACCGCGTGTAGTGATATTAGTGAAGAAAAAGAAAGAATGATTGAATATATAGAATCTCAAACCACACCATCAATTCGAGATGCTTCAAATATAAGGAACTTTAATTCTGAATATGAGTATAAAAATGAACTAATTGAAGAAGCAAGAAAATTTATACAGGAGAATACATTTAATGATTTTCTGTTAGAAATATCACAAGATATTATAGGACAGAAAAATCTTGAATTAGTGTTAGCAGGCGTATATAGCTATATCGACGGTATAGCTAAAAAAGGAAAACCGCCAAAAATAAATATTCTTTTAACCTCTCCTTCTGGGACAGGAAAAACAGAAACTTATAGGGCTTTAAAAAAATATTTTATGAAAAAGATACCGGCTCTGGTTATAAGCCATGTAGATGTTACACATATAACTACTGAAGGATTTAAAGGGAATGACACAAATTATATAGTACTTGATTTAATCGTAAAAAATACCGGTGGGTACGGAATTGTTTTCATGGATGAATTTGATAAAAGAATTTCGCCACAATATTCATCCGGGGGAAATGATATGGGAATGGAAGTACAAAATCAAATACTGTCACTGATAGAGGGATGCGTTGAAATATATTCAAATAAAGAAATTAATAAAACAGCAACTATAGATAGTAATCTTACCATGTTTATAGGGTGCGGATCATTTAACTCGGTACGGGAGAAAAAGAAACAAAAGGCAAATAAAAAAATGGGTTTCATAAAACAGGGTGGTGCTGATTATGACATTTATGAGCATATTACAAGAGAAGATATTATAGAGGCTGGTTGCTCACATGAAATGCTTGGAAGATTTTCTCTAATTGTTAATTATCACAAACTTGATATCTATGCAATTAAAAAAATAATAAAAAAAATTATTGACAATATAAAAAGTAATTTAGGTTTCTCTGAAATTATTATTGATGATGAATATATGCAAGAACTGATAGATATGTCTAATGGGGAATACGGCTGCAGAATGCTATACCATTCAATATTTGAATCTACCATGAATGCTTATAAAGAAATACTAAAACAAGAAATGTTAAAGCCCATTGTATTACATTTAAAAAGAAATAGTTTTTACATTGATGAAACTTCTGAAAAGAGACCAGAACATTACGAATTCTAATACATCATAAAAAAAGCTAATTAATTTTATTCTTTATTTATTTTTATTTAGTGTCCCCATAATATGATTGAAAATTTCTTGACCGTTTGATTTTAAATTCTAAAGAAAGGGGGACCTGCTAAGAGCAGGGGCGAATAATCTCTGCAAAAATTATCAGAGTTTGTTCGTCAATAAGTAGAATGGTAAAAGTAGTACAAGCCAGGCCATTAAATAAAAATGAAACATCGCTTATTAATACATGCGCAATATTGAGTACTTTTATGTATCTCGATACACAGGATGAAAGATATACAGGGAGAACAATTAAAGATTTATTGTCAGATGATTATTTTAGATCTAATGCAAACGAAAAATACTTAAATACAATCCGTGATGCAGTTTTAAAAAATCCAAGCCTTGGTGATATAGCAATTCTTAGTCAAAGTGCGATTGACAATTTAAACATTCCTGAAGGAGCACCATACTCTGGTTTTGGTCCGGAACTTGTCGTAGCAAATACATTCGTATTGGAGAACGGAGATCTATGTGTTGCATATAGGGGAACTGGTGCAGGAAAGTGGATAGACAATGGACAAGCATTTGGCCAAGAAAATACTGTTATGCAGGAAGCGGCCGTGCGTTACTTTGATTATGTATATGAAGAGTATGGTAGGAAGGGCAATGCAAAGATATACGTAACAGGTCATAGCAAAGGAGGTAATGAAGCACAATATGTATGCATGGCAGCCGAACATAATGGTGAAATAAGCCATTGTTATGAGTTTGACGGACAGGGATTTTCTCCTGAAGCAATAGGAAAATTCAAAGAAATAAACGGAGAACACATATATAACCTACAAGTTGATAAAATAACAGCAATATGCGGCAAAAATGACTTTGTCAGTCCGTTAGGCATATCAATTGCCAAACCAGAGAATACATATTATATAGCTACAGTAAATAGTGCAATAAATATCTCTGGATATCATGATATTTTATACATGTTTAACCAGGAAAGTCCTGACAGGATAAACTTTAAATATAATTCCATAGGGGATGCAATATCAATTGAGCAAGGGAACTTTGGTAGATGCGCGGCTAATATATCTGACAAAGTTATGAAGATGGATGTTGAAGACAGAAAAGATTGTAGCATCACAATGATGAGCATATGTGAAAAATTTTTCGGAGGTGAACGTGGAACAGGAGACATTCAAAAAGCTTCGATAGGACACATAATTACATTCTATAATAAAGGAATCCCTTTACTTGGTAATGCAATAATCGATAAAAGTACCGCTGATAGTGTCTTTGGTTTGTGTAAAAAATTGATTGATGAAGGATCTAAAGATAAAAAATTTGGCAAAATTTTTGGTGCTGTAGCAATAGGATCTTTGTATGCCGGATTATATGTCGTTGCTGTTCCTTTATCTAAAGTAATTAACACAGTTAGCATTCTAACAAATGCAGCTGTTCGTGGAATAAAAGAAATTGGAGAAAAAATAAAAGAACGCAAAGCATTATTAAAACAGTTAGAAGAAGATTTAGAAGATAAAATAATGCAAGAGTATTACGAAAGGATTGGAGCTAGTTACGGTTATGACACAAGAAATAAAAACTTCCGGAAAGATTGGAATATTCGCATGGCAAGCCTTGAAACAGGTGTTCCAGAATTAGCAGTTGTAGTTGCTGCATCATCTTTAGAACAATATCTGTATCAAGAAAAAGAAATAGAAAAAGGACATGATTCTCATGTTATGATCAATTATATCGATATTGTTTCTGAATTAGGAACAAAATATGGTAATGGTATTGCTACAGAAGATATTCAGAAAAAAGCATTATATATAGCTGAGCACAGGGCCATCGAATGCATAAAGCGCGGGGAAAATGTTATGCTGTTTTTACCGGATATGTATGAACCTGCTTTCAGAGCAAAAGTTAATCAAGACATATCAAAGGCGCTTAAAAACACGAAATATACATCGACTGCTATAGTACTTGATAATACGAACGAGCACATGTTTAAGTACATGCATAGTAAATTTGCCACTTTTATGGAACAGAAAGTCTCAAGCTATGCAAAAGATTTGCTAGAGAAATATCCACCCAGCACGGATGATCCATATTGTAAATACGATTTTGTAGTTTCTGACAGCTTAAACAATGGGCAAATTCGTTCTCTGTCTGAGCTAGATCCAGAAGAGGCACGTAAAATTACAGAATATCTGGATGCCCTCGACAATGCCTATAAAGAAGTGTTTGGTAACTACAATTTAGATGAATATGAGATTGAGGAATATTACAATTCAATTAAAGAAGATTTAGAAGAAGATTTGGCCGAAGAGGTTAATATTCTTACAAATGAAGAATATGATGATTACGAAAGATAAAAAAGCTATTAAGCTTTTTCAGAAAAAGGATATGAATAATCTAATAACATTTTATAATACGATTTTCTGATTTTTTCAATTCCAAATTTTAAATGAAGAATCTCTTCCTTCGTCACCTTTTGTAGGTGACTTTTTTATTGAATATCTCACGACATAGTCAAATTATACACATACCCCATAATATATGTAAAGACTACAGATATTTTTGTAAGAAAAGGAGGGTGCGGATTAAAAAATAGCATAAATGATAATAAATAATACAATTAAAAATCCGCAAAAAAATATGAGAAAGGAAGTAATAAAAGAACATATTAAAGTAAAGCAGTTAAATAAAACAACAAGGGGTGTAGTGATATGTGTATAGATAACTTTACCCTGAAGAAAATCAATGATATTTGCACTTATTATGGACTTGATTATTTCGAAACCAAAGTTGGTGTACTGATAAGTAATGAGGCCAAAGAATTTTTTATTTTAAAACTGAAAAATGGAAGCGTAAGAAAGTTACTCCATCAAAATCATGGCCGGAGCGGCAAGATAGTTCCGTTACCATGTGACATCGAAGATATTGATAATGAAATAGTACAGAAACATTTCCATACCCAATCGTGGAGTAATAATGATATTAAGCAAACATTATTATACATTTATAACCACGGTAAAGTAAGAAAAACGCTTGATGCAAAAAGAAGGGCTATCTTGGATCAGATGTTGGCAGTAAGATAAAAATTTACTTAAAGGAGAATAAGTGCATAGATTAAAAATGATTTAATAAATCGAAAAGGATTGAAATTTCTATGAAAATTGAAATATACATTCTTGCAAATATAATATCTTCTATTCTTTACCTTAGCAAAGGTTTGGTTCCTGAAACAGTAATATCAGTTGTCTCTTTAATAACTATGAATGCATTGGTGCTAATTTTATACAGCAAGAAAAAATTACATCCAATAGTGACCGTACTCATTTCTGGTATTACAGCTGCGGTTTGGCTCCCTAGTCCTGTTAGCGTTCTGTTATTATTGATGCCAGTAATACTTATTCTGTTCGGTGGATTAAAGGGATTTAATGATAACATTTATACAATAGGCTGGGGAGTAAGAATCGGAGTTATCTTGTATGGTATTGGAATATATGCCTACAAAGTATTACGATTTGGCCTAGATTTTCAGGAACTGGGTTTATTGATAATTTTTATAATTTTAATATCCATATTCAGCGAAAATTTCAGCAAAAATGCGTCAAACATAAAGAAAGTCCTGGCAAAAGAAAAGGTTACATCAATATATGATAAACTAACAGGTCTTTTATCAAGAACTACGATGGAAGAATCCATAACAGATGCCGCAAAAAAAATAGATGTATTTTCTATAATTATGATGGATGTCGATAAGTTTAAAACCATTAATGACACTTTTGGTCATTTAAACGGGGACATAATTTTAAAAGATTTATCACAAATCATAAAAAGTAACATAAGAAAAACAGATTTAGCTTTTCGTTATGGCGGTGATGAATTCATTATATTATGTTCTAAAACATCAGCAGAAGAAGCAAAAAGTATTGCCGATCGTATCAGAGTAACATTTAACAACAAAGTTTATAACTTTAATAATGAAGAACAGCATTTCCATGTAAGTCTTGGAATAGCAGAGTGCAAATACGGAGAGTTTGAAAGCGTATCAAATATAATAAAAAAGGCAGATCAGGCATTATATAAATCAAAACAAAATGGTAGAAATACGGTATCTATATACAGAAAAGAGGAAGGAGGATAAATGATGTACGAAAAAGACACTCAAGATGAAAGAAAAAAAAGTAAAAGCGGAAAAATAGGAAGATCTCTTTTAGGAATTACCGGACTTTGTTTGGCAATTGTCGTACTGTATTCTCGCTTGACTGTTTTAATGAATGATACAACAAACTATATAGGATTAAGGTTTGATAATCTAAATGAAAACAATACAGTATATTTAGCATCCGATAGGAATGAAAATGTATTAAATTATAAAGACCAACCAGTTGTTTATATTAATAATGAAGGAATTAATATTAGTGACAATTATCTTCAGCAATTAAACCTTTATGGATATACAGGACCAGTTACACTTTTGATAGAAAACGGTAAAAAGGAATACATGATTACATATAATGACGGTAAGGCTTATTTTTCAAATAAGTTTAGGGTGACATTGGCAGACAGCACTCCAGTAGAATTCATACACAATCTCGCATCAAGTAATTTGATGGACGTAGAAAAACAAGAGGGCAAAACGTTCACAGTTGTATTTCGTAAAAGAATTTCTCTTGCTGAATATAAAGCAAAAATAGACGAGTTAAGAAACTTAAGTGAAATTACATCAGTAGAAAAAATATACTTAACAATGGAGGGAGCTGTAGATGCCAACAACGAAAAAGCATCATAAAAAAACCTATGTTCTCGATACTAATATTTTAATACAAAGTCCTAATGCAGTATTTGGTTTCGATGATAATAATGTTGTTATTACCGCTACCACATTACAAGAACTGGATAACTTAAAAAGTGCCTCGGGGGAACTAGGATATAAGGCAAGAGAAGCAATACGTGTCATTTCACAACTTTCTAAATCAGGAAATCTTCTTAGAGGAATAGATATTAATATAAACGGTAGCAAAAAAGGAAACTTTAGAGTAGAGCCAAACGGTACTGCAGAGTCTCTTCTCCCGAAAGGTTTTTCAATTGAAAAACCGGATAACAGAATTATTAATACCACTATTCATTTAAAAAATAAGGCATTAGGGGAACCTGTAATTCTAATAACCAATGATATATCAATGAGAGTAAACGCAGAAGTATGCGGGCTTGAGGTTCAAGGATATAAAAATGAACAACTGGAAACGGATAATTATTATACAGGGCGCCAAGAACTTTTGATTCCTTCAAATGTGTTGTATAAATTATATGGGGTGGATAACCAAAAAGAGAAAATATTCAATCTTATAGATTACTTTTCAAGTGAAATGATTAAATCATTATCGTTTCAAATGAATGAATATATTGTGTTTACAGATGGGGATAATGGTCAAGTAATAGGTAGATGCATAGGTGTTGAAGAAGGAAATTACAGATTTAAGCTAATCAATAAGTGTCTTTCACCTATGAGCGTGAAAGCAAAAAACAATGGCCAAAGGATGGCGCTTGATGCATTAATGGCTCCAGTTAGTGAAATTCCTCTCGTTTTTTTAAAGGGGCCTGCAGGTACCGCAAAAACATTTTTATCTCTAGCTGCAGGATTAGATCAAACTATAGATAAAAAGTATGACAAAGTCATGATCACAAGAACAAATACACTTTCTGATGCTGACATGGGATTCCTTCCTGGAACTATTGAAGAAAAAATGGGACCATTGGTAGCTCCTTTTATTGACAATCTTGAATCTTTAATTAGAGGAAAAGGAGAGACAATGGAACAGGCACGGATCCAAGTAGAAGATTGGCTAACAACCCAAACTGTTGAAATATGTGCTGTAGCATATATGAGAGGTCGATCTATAAGGAGATCTTATATCATTGTAGATGAGGCTCAAAACGCTACTTCGGGACAAATTTTAGAAATTATAACAAGGGCAGGAGATGGTACCAAAATTGTTATTTGCGGAGATCCTGACCAAATAGACAATCCTAAGCTCGACAGATTAAATAATGGTTTAGTATATGCTGCAGAAAGAATGAAAGGTTCAAAACTATGTGCCCAAGTAACATTTAACAAGGAGGAAACCGTTCGGAGCGAGATAGCCTCGGAAGCTGCCGTAAGATTAAAATACAATAAGCATTAAGTAGAATTAATAAGAATTCTCTACAGGCGGGCTTCCAGACAGCTCGCCTTCGATTAAATAATAAAAGGCTTTCATTAAAAACTCTATATAAAAAACAGTATTGGAAGGAGATAAAATCGTATGTCATTTATGGTAAAAACGTCTAATTTAAAACCAAAAAATATAGAAGTTGGAGATTATATCTCATATGAATATGATCCAAAACTGGATAAAAAATCGGGAAAAGGAATAGTTAAACAAATTACAAATCATTGTATTTTTGTTCATCCGGATTATGCTCACTATAAAGATCAAGTTGAAACTATATCATTCTCAGAAATTTTAACGAAAGAAGTTGTTATTAATCGGCTAATATCCGGGCAAGAGATATATTACACCGTATAAAATAGAAGTGTAATGGAGGTCTACATGTCAAAAAAAACATCAAAAAAAATATATACATCTAATTTTTTTAGCAGATATCGAAAACAAGCTATAGTAGTAATATTGTTGCTTATGGCAATTATAACAGCGATTACTATTGCTGAATTGACTAATAAAAATAAAGGAAGTTCTTCTACAAGTGAAATAAAAAATGATGTTACAGATAATACAAATATCGATCCAAATATTATAAATGATTTAATCACATCAAATGAAAATATTATCTATATTGCTCCAAAGGTTTTATATGAAGACGACTTTGTAGAAATCTCTGTTACAAGCCATGTAGAAAGCAAAATACACGGTCAAGGTATAAGATTTTCATATAAAAATAAGAGTACGAATGATATAAAAGTATCGGTAATGCCAGCAGACAACACCGTTTACGAAGAAAATGAAGTTATAGTGGAACCAGGAGATAGAAGAGCTTTTGTTTATTATCTCGGCCAGGATGCCGAACGCTTTTCTGAAGGAAGATACATATTTACTATTACTATTGAAAGCAACAAGTATTCAACAGATGTTGTAACTGTTGAGGCAAAACATTAGAAGAACAATTCGTTTGCAATTTAAAACCCATAAAACCAGTTGCTAACAACTAATATTAATAGTAAAATAAATATGGGAGAATTTGAAAACTATTGAAATAAAACAAAATAGATAACATCTCACAAGGTCACAAAAAGTAATACATTGGACATAATTATTTTGTAACCGAAAACAAGTTTTTATTAATAGATAATAAATAAGAAAGGAGGACAAATATGAAAGGGAAGATATTATTTATGTGTCTTCTATTAGCAACTGCAGTATATTCACCTCAATACTCAAATAAAGCTTATGCATATACACTAAAAGATTTAGAGACTTATATAGACAATCCTGATTTCCACTCCAATCAGTCAGGCCGCGCTGGATATAACATAGGAATGGATAGTATAGTTGGAACAACAGTTCCTGTAACAAATGTCAACGCTATTTATTTCGATTCAAGTAATAAAAGTTTTCAAATATTAGCAAGAGTGTACAATCCTAATAAGGGAATTGATAAGACAAGTAAGGATATGAAGTGGTCTGTGGTTGATGATCGAATCTGTACTGTAGACAGCAATGGGAAAGTAACCGCAGGAAACATGACGGGCACGACAATAATTATAATGGAAGATGATGATTACTGCATTAATATCCCAGTAGTAAACATAACCGGGAAATATGACAGCTGGTATGAAGATATGTTTAAAAACATAAAAACATATTATTATCGTTACAAAAAATCGGCTTTTAAATATGAATCTGGTGCAAGAAAAGCATGCGAATATTTAGGAAATGCCTATAAAATTATAACAGATGCTTATCTGACATATGGAAATTCATTAAAATCTGATCCAGAAGTAAGATTCGAAGTTTTAAAAGAAGCAATTCAAACAGCAACAACTATACCAATGTTATTAACTGCAGACGGTCATTCTTTTGGCGATTGTAGTGAGGTAACTAAATTCACATCCTTAATATGTGAGGTTTTTAAATCAAAAACAGATAGATGCGGCAGCACTCAAATTTATTATCCAACTCATGTTTGCAACATCGTATTAATCGATGGTGTAATATACATGGTGGATAATGGTAATTTTTATGAAATATCAAAAGAATCTGATTGGACATGGAAGAACGGAAAATTAACGGGAACCGTGGATAATAATAAATTAGCCATTACTTGTGAAAAAGACGGTAGTTTTAAAGACGATAGTGAATATATGGCTCATACGTTTGAAAATGGGGTATATAACGATTAATTAACAAAACCGGATATTAATTAATAAAAACAACATCTTATCATTAAAATAAGATGTTGTTTTTTTATGTACACGATGATTAAAAAAAAATTAGACATAATACAAAAAAGCTAGAATGAAGTAAATTATTTTCATAGGAGGTCTTAGGCAAATATGAAGACTAAATATATAATCAAACGAGTAGTGGCGATTATATTAGTTGCAGTTTTAATTGTGGGCGTAATACCTGCTAATACTATAGTCTTTGCTACGCCACCAACTTCATCTCTCGGTACAAACACTTCTGTTACAATGTTGAAAAATAGTACTTTTAGAAGTGCTAGTGGCATCGGTCCTGCATATACAGAAGAAAAAGTTATATTTGCTATAACTCCATACAGTCTTGGAGATGACGAGCATTCTGCGGGAAACATATTAAACAGTTACATTTTAGGGCAAAAAAATGGAAAAGCATTTACAAAAGAAGATTTGATATATACTAAAGATGTAGAAGTGTCAGGGAGCTGGGGATATACTTTAAAAGATTTGACAGCCGACAAATATCTACATAACGATTCAAATGGGAAAAAAGTAAAAACAGGTATATTCCTAAAAAAACATAACAAGCAATACATCCCGCAATTCGGGGACTCATTAGACACATTAATGGATACTACTAAAGAGACAAAACTTGGTAATGTTACAGTTACTATCAATGGATATGACAATAACGTATATCCAATAGAAACAGAAGGGGAAAAATCTTCATCAATAAAACTTTTAGAAACATTATATCCGGAATATAAATATAGTTTCACACGACATCAGCAATATTGGGCAAATGTTGGTTCATCCATTTTTAATACCCAACCGTTAAGGAAAAGTTCATTGTTATTTGTTTCCGGTGAATTAGTAAAATATAATTTTGCTGATTATATTTGGTATGCAAATAACACGGAAGCAACCGGTAAATATAAAAAATATGGGTATGATTCAGACACATCCAATATTATTTACGGTAAATATACTTGGCCTAGTGGTAGTGTGAATTCTAATGCAAAACCTAAAGCAGGCCTTGCTAATGGTGAAGAGACAGATAAAGTTGCAAAAAGATATACAGCTAATGGTGATAAAGCAAGTTCAGGTTCAAAAGGTTTTATGAAAGATGTAATACATATAAACTCTGATGGTGGAGTTTTTTATGATTGGCTCACTAATACAGTAGAAATATGGGATTATACTGAAAAATCCGATAAAAACAATCCTTATGGTCCGCTTGAAGAAATTCATGAAGAAAAATACTATTACGATACAAAAAGCAATACTTTTAAAGTAAACAATAAACTCGACGATGAAAAGGTAGCATTTAAAAAAGTATCAGTAGGGCCCCAGATAAATTGGGATAATCTAGCAAAAGTACCAGCCCAACTTGATGAATTGTTGAGATCAAATTCATCGAAAGCAAAAAGCCTGGTAACAGAAGCTTTAACACTATGGCAATACATTTTATATTATAATTCATATATTGATTCAAAGGGGTATTTGCATACTGGAGATACCACCCCTATCCAGGATAAGGTAAGAGATTTCCTTACAATGGGTTGTGAGCATACAGTTAATTCTTATATTAAAAAAGGAAGCAGAGGAACAATACCCAAAATATCTATTGAAAATGGTGTAGCTACTCTTAAGAAAAATGAAGAAGGATCCAAAATCATTGACTTGTTTAATGAAGCGTTTGATGATCAGGGCAGTTGGAGTGGATTCTATGAGGCTGCCGGGGAATACTTCGAATTTGTAACAAACTTATACAACACTCATTACCTAGATCTCTTAATTTGTGCATATGTTTGTGCGTATAACAATGATCCATCTTCTGAAGCTACTAAAGTATGGAGAGAAGTGCTTGAAAAATACTGTACTCCGGAAAAGAACAATTGGAGCGCAAATGAATGTTCTATTCAAATAACACCAGTTGCAATTGCACACGGTTTGGTCGTGGATAGTTCCGAGTTTAAGACAGTTTATGTAGCAGCACAGGACTATGTTATGTTAGTATATGGCATGGATGAAGCTGGTTCTGTAGAGAATGACAGTGAAAGTACACTAAACAAGGCATTTTTCGGGTACGATATTAATTCAGAGACAACCTCTATAGTTAATCCTTTTACAACTAAGACAAAAGCAAATTTATCTGATTCTAATACTATAAGCTTCAATGGCATAAAGCCACAACCATGGGTATACTATAGTTTCTATACAAAATTAAAAAACAGTCTTGTAAAAAACATTAAATCTATAAATAGCTATAATAACATCGATAATATTCACAGCAGCTCACATTTCGGTGCATCTGGAACGATTAACCGTGTGTTTAAATATATGTTTAAAGTTAATAAAAACAGTAAGAATGTTGAAGAGTCTTTAACGAGAAATGACTGGGGTAGATTAGGCGGTGTAATCGGAAGTCTTGCTGTAAGAGATACAGACACATTCACAGTTACACGAGATTATATCAATAAAATTTATGCAAGAGAAACTGTAGGAAACAATATAATCATTGCTTATCAATGGGAAAATTGTTATCAAGTTATGGATGACACTCAAAATGAAACTATAAAATTAAGTTTTATCAAAAAGTCCAATGATGATAACAAGAAAATGACTATTAATTTTAATTCAAATGAAGAAACTAAAGATTATACTATAAAAAAAGAAGGCTCTGAATTTGATGTTACGTTTAAAACAGAAACAAGACCGGAATCTACAGCTTTTTATGGAATTACAAAAGATAAATTTGAAAAAGAAATAAGTGAAGCAAACTTAAATCTTGGAACCCAGGCTTATATCAAAGAAATTAGAATTAACGGAAAGAAAGCTTCTGAAAAACAACTTGAAAAGCTATTGGATAAGGACAAAGGTCTACAGTTATCCGGTACTGCGCTTGACTATTATGATGTTACTGAAAATAATATTTATGATTATGTTAGAAGCAAAAATGGTGAAAGAATTACAAAAGAAAGTTGGATTACAACAGCAAAGGCTAATCAAACAAATGCAGGTAAGCCAGGTGTAGGATATTATACAAATCAAGTAAAAAATATTTATGATATATTAAAAGGCAATATCACTATTAATGGAACCCAGACTAAAGAAAAACTTTCCGTATCGTTTGGTTCTAACTTTCAACCTTCTACAAATTATGAAATTGATATTGCATATAAAAGACAGGCGGCTTTAGGTGGTAAATATAGTAACGGGAAGAGCATACCAGATGTATTTTTAAGAAGTGACAACAAGAGAATAGAATCCAATGAAATTATTTTAACTATTCAGTATACACCTTCTACCGCAGAATATAGGATTGTAGGATATGATATAGATACGGGATATATTTTAGGATGGTCTGATCCGAAAGAGCTCACCTTAGGTTCTGAAACCAAAGAAGAGTTTAAAAATGGTATAATTAAATTTGATAATTATATTAAAAATGTAGAATTTACTATTGCGAATAAAGAAGAAGCCGAAAGCAAAGGCAGACCTACTTATCTGTTTTATATGAGTGAATCTAATCTTACTAATTACGACGATGTATCAAAAAAGGCTTCGGGGAAGACAGATGTAAAACAGAAAAAGGAGGGAAATAACCAAGTATTTATTTTTACAGCCGATAAAGCAAGTAGTTATACTTATTTGTTTGTACCTATTAAATTAAACAATAATTTGTCAGCTGCTACTTTAAATATCTACTACAGTATAAAAGACGGTAATGTTGTATATGCTGAACAAATTCCTTCAAATGCATCAACCAACAAATTTAAGACTCAAGTAACAGGCGTTGACGGTTTAACTTATAACGCAGTAATCAATAAAGATTATCTAAGTGGGACTTATACTTATGAATGCATAAACCCAAGCTCAGACGCCAAACTTGAAATAAATTTGATACAGTTAGCTGCAGGTAAAAAGAAGAATACAGATTCTATCACATTTGAAGATGTTCTAAAGGGTATCAAAGCAAAGACGGTAAGAAGAATTGACCATAAGCTAGATATAACAAAGCAAGAGTGGTCAGTAACCAAAGAGAATGATAAAAAGATTACCTCAATGCTTTGGATACCAGTAGATTCATCAAACAATGATGTACCAGTAACTGTATATTATGTTGATACTAAAGATACAACTAAGGTACTTAAGACTGTGAAAAAAGAAAATGCCAAAAAAGGATATGCATATTCAACTAATATTGAAACCGAAATGGTTGAAGACGGTATGCAATACGAAGTGGATAGTATAGAAGGTTATTATACTGTAACTAAATCTGCATCAAAACTTAAATCTTATAGCACAGCAAAAACACAATCTTCTATTACTGTAACACGAAATGATAGCGAACTTAAAATATCAAAAGTACCGTCTGACAATATTGATGTAATGGCTATATATGTGCTTATGGTAGGTGGAGAAATAAAGCATAAAGAAACCTATATATCCAAACCGGAAGCATATGCCGAACTTAAAGAGGGAAGTATTTCATATAATGCTGCCCTGAATAAAAATATATTTAATGAAACATTCGAGGCTATGGCCGGTGTACCATCTACAGAAGCTCTATATTTTACGACCGGCGGAAGTGAATTTATAGTACAACTTTCAATAGAAAGTACAAGAGAAACAGCAGAGAGAAAATATGAATCACTTTTCCGTGATATTGATTGTCAATTCAAGATTACGGACAGTTTACAGGGTGGTACTACAGGAACTAAAATTACCAAAAACTTTTCAGTAAACGATACTTCTGGAAGCAAGACGACAAGTACAACAGTGCCCACATTGGCTGAAATATATAACATGGTAAATCCTATTGGCGCAAGCAGCTATAATACGACTTTCAGTTCTCATACATCAGACAGCAGAGAAATAACTGCTACATGGACCGGTACTATTACCAATGCGGATACAGGGGCAAAGCCTAGTGATCACAAACAAGCTGTAGGTTGGAATCCAGGTCCATCAAATAATGCATATGTTGATCTCTGCGCAACAGAGGCTAACAGCAATGCATATGCCGGCACATATGGTAATCCTGGCTCGATGGGAACGGAAAGAAATAACGATTACAACTGGAACGTATCTGCTTACAATACAGCTCTAAGACAGGCATACGAATGGGCAAAACAACTCGAGGAATATAGCAATGCCAACGGTAATGTATTAATGATTGCAAACAGTGATGGTGTAACCCGTTCATTCCATTTGGGTGACGCTGTTATTGAGATTAAGCTTGAAAATGTTAGCCATTCTGGAGAAAATGGTTCTAAAGAAGTAGTCAATGTGCAACCGAATGGAACGTGGTATAACGCTGTTCAAAGGACAGACACAAAAACATGGGAATCTTATCAATTAAAATCACATAATGACGAAAGATTAGGTACAACATGGAGAGAAAAATATGGAGCTGTAGCAGTAAGAGGCAGTAGTGGAGGATGTGTTAAGAGCTGTTGGGAACTTGCTAAATATAATCAACGTCCTATGATTACTGTTAGTTATATTAGTTCATATTCAGGAAGTAGTAGTAATCCTGTTACTTCAGAATATGATGATCCAGATGAAGTAACCTACGATGATGAAGGAAATGAAATTTCCCGTACTAAAGGAGCGCACCATGTAGTTTATGGTATCGAATGTTCACACGCTCCTGTGACTTCAACATTCCAATACAGAGAATCATGGTGTGGTGCAACAAGCGAAACACATACCGACGCTACACACTCAATGGGTTCTGGCGGAACAGATTCCTACACTCCTTGTTCTACAACAAGCGGTAGCTTTAGTGTACACACCTGTACACATAGCTGTGGTAGTTGGACTCCGTTAGTAGAAACCGAAGCTGTACAAATGGGAACAGTAACCTATACCATCAAAGTTACATTTAAAAACTCATATGTACAAGCAGATGGTAATAAATACTTAAATGAAACTGTAAATGAAGCAAAGAAATCTGTTCCAAATGGTATTCTTCCTGCACACGCACTTTGTGGTCCTTGCTGTAATCATCATCTTCCTGCAATAGAAGACACATGGACACAGGAATTTGAATTCAGAACAATGGTAATTACTGCAATGAAAGTATGGAGATTAGATAAAGGTTATGTTACCGGCATGGATGAAATAACAGAAAATAGCGATGAAACGCTAATATCTACCGGTGATATAATACAAAATCTCTTCTATAACATCGCATCAACTCCGACATCTGCCGCGGGAAGATTAAGATATAGCTTACAGACAGGACAGGATGATCATGTATTTTGGGATGAATACACGTCAGAAACCAAACATGTAAAGCAAAGGACAAATCTTTGTGATGGTTTAGGAAAGACGGTATCCAGCTACAATCCATATCCAAACGGTGGTAAAGGTCATGAAGAAGACTATGCATATGGATGCCTATATACAAGTTCAAACTTTGAAAATGGAGTAGATACTCATAAGAGAGACGGCAGTTTGAACACTAAATATACAAATTTAGTGTCAGACGAAAGAGACCGTAAAACAGAAGAATGGCAACGTTTTGACATGAGAAGGAACCTTGATGTAACGATTACGGTTATTTCAGATTTCCTTATACTGCAAACCACCTCTGGAGACGAAAGCATTGTATACCATGATGCCTCACAAAAGGTTAAAGCTCAAGAAAATCCAGATGAACTAATTAAGGTTCAATGGAGTGAAATATATACAAATAACCCTCTTGTGAGAAAAGGTAATGAAGAAAAAGATGATCCTGGCAGGATATTAAATGTAGGTTCTTATAATGGTCTGTATCAGCTTGTTGATGTATACCAAAAAAATAAATACACAGGAACAGGAAATGGCGCAAAAATATCTACAAGATTTGATGATAGCCCTGTAACATCAGCAGCCAATGATGGAGACAAAGATTACTACAATGGAACATATGCCAATAAAGACATTAAAGAAGATGGAACAACTATTAACCTTGCTGAAGTAAAAGTTAAGAGGACTGTAAAGGATGGAACAGGATACATTTCATCTCCTGGACGTTCTGAAACAAGACTCAATAGACCAACAAAACCGCTTCTTATTTCGCTTAATAACATTAAGCAGAAAATTACTAATCCTAATAAAGAATATGTAACAGGTCAATCTTATGCGTTCTTTGAGGAAATACTGGCTTATGATAGAGATGGTGGAACCAAATGGTTTTTTGAGACAGCTACAGATAATGTAGTTAATAAAAAAGGCTATACAATGCCAAGTATTTATACTAAAGGACAGACTAAGATAAACAATATCGTAGTTCACGATCCGGTTTCAGTTGTTAGTGCAAGAATTCTTGAACCTACTGTTGCCACGGATCAAAGGGTTACGGTAAATAGTAATACAGCCTCTCTTAACAAAATGTTAGAAACAATGGCAAAGTGTCCGAGAAATCCTGCCGATTGCGTAAACAGAATGCTTGAATGTACATTCTTTTCAGCTGTGACTCTTGCTAAGTTTGATATCGATAAACATGATAGTGTAATAGAAGATGACTCTCAAAGAACTTATATAATTGATTCCGAAAATGGAATCAGGCTTCTATCGAGCGATAGCGGATTTACTGTAAAAGAAGAAAATGGAAACAGTTATCTGTCCGCAAACGGTAAAGCTGAGCTACCAATTTATTGGTCTAAGATTTCACTAGATACAGAAAGTGATCTTACATCTGTATCAGTTGCGGCAGACATCAAGCTTAGCGATGCTGCTGAAACACTAATATTTAAAACAGATAACGCAGTTTTAAAAACATTAAGCAGCAATAAATTACAGCTGGAACTTGGAAATGGTGATGTTTATATAAGCACTATGACTTTAAGCAAGAACACTAAATATACCATTGAACTTGTTTTGAGCAATGGTGCTTTAACATTAAATACCAACTATATAAAAATAAATGGCACCAAAATTGCATTAACAAAAACAGTCAATGGAACAAATAGTGTGTTCAAACCTTACTTAGGTGATGGCCTTGTAATTGGATATGACGATGCAGATAGCACGATAGCAGCTCCAAAATATATAGATAATCTCATAATTACAAGAATGCCAGGAACCACTTATCATACAGATGCATGTTATATTGAGGATGATGGAATCAAAGAGCTGATTTGTACTGATCCTCATCATCAAAAAGATGCTTATGGTAATCCATTACATTATGATTATTCTAACGAGATTTGCTACAAGGCATGTAATAATGACCAACTTCATCAAGAGTCAGCGAAAACAACAGACTCCAATGGTCAGAGGGTTACTCTTGCAAACCATATATTCCTGGATAATTATTTCCAAGTATATTATGCAAATAAAGGTGACTTCGCAGAAGATCCTACTCTTCATGGAATTGCAAAGACAACACAGGTTAAAGGCAAGGGATACGTGAACGACATGGATACCACAAAATGGTTAAGAGAAAAGTGGATTATGTTTTCATTCGCGGTGCTTTATTACAGGGAGTCTACCGGAAAGTGGGAACAACATGAAGCAGGTGAATACTTCCAATTAGATAAAAATTATGAATACTATAATTTCTATTGCTTACTTAAAAATAATGAGTATTCACAAGCAATTGTCGAATTCGTATCTGAAGCAATCAACAATGAAGAGCCATGCACTCCAGGAAATGTAGTAAAATCTCAGGATTGTCCTTCTGATAATAGATGGGCAACTAATGCAGAGAGATTCAGCAATTTAACAGCATATCATTCTGCATATAAGAAATATTATGTAGATGTGATTGGACGAATTGGCAACTTGATAATTGAAGATACAAATGACGTAAGATACACTAACTTTTTCAAACAGGCCAAAAAAGGAGACTTTTGGTATGTAGATGGCCTTCTTAAACAAGTGGATAGCAATATACAAAAGAACTTTTTAACATGGCTTGGTGGTACAGACATAAGAGGTCAAAAGCTATCTGCGTTGATTGAAAAAGGAATAGGTCTTAATACATACGGAACGCTTCCTTGGGCAACCGGTACGGAAAGTTACACATCATCAACAAAATATACGGCAGGCGCAGCATCATTACCTCTTTCATCTGATAAAAACAATATTAAAGCATTATCAGCTAATAACTTAAAATTAGGCTATAAGATATTGTGGGACATATCTACAATTGGCAATTACGAAAGTGGTAACGTAGAAGTTAAGCCTTATGTATATGCACTTAATATAAAATCAGGGGCATTAACTCCGGTAGATGTGTACATGGAAACAGATAGCGGCTTAGTTCCAATAAACTATTTTGGCTTGTTTGAAGAAACCGAAGCAAAACAAAAAGAATTGCTGAATAAGCTTGGTAATTATGCATTTTACCTTGATTGGACAGAAAGCGGTAGAAGAAATTATACATCGGCTGAACAGATTGCAACTGCAAACGTTCAGGCTAACCGTAGAGTCCCTCTATACGATATAAATGGTGAGCCGGTAGTAAGAGAAGTATATCATCCTGCTAGTGACACCAGAGAAGTTTATATGGGAACAGATTCCGATGGCAATCCGATTTATGAACTTCGCCATGAATATGTTCCTGAATACGTAGAAGAAGTTTTCTGCTATAGAGAGATTCAAGCTCCTTCAGGTAAATATAATCTTCTTGGCAATTTGCAACTATTAAGCGCATCTGAAACAGCAAGAACCTTTATCGGATCCAGTAAAGTTAGCGGTATATATATAAACGGTAAAGAAGAAACCGAATTAATTGACAGCACGGGTGAACAGTGGAGATACAATGAGCATGGTCAAAGATGGCATTTATATATAGGACTTCCTTCTAATTCAGTATTTGTACCTTTTACTGACGGAGTTCATTACGCTCCATATACAGTAAAAACAGATACTGAAGGAAACGAATACTATATCAAAGATGAAATAACCGCTGATAATAATGATTATGTATTCCTTCTTACCGTTGATATTACAGCCTTTGGTGACGTGTTTAATGTACACTATGATCAAAATACAAATGGTACATTTACCACAACCGACAATGAAGGCAACACCGTTACATGGAACTTAGATGGACGATTTGATACATTACCTACCTTGCTTGCAGTATACCAGGGTAGAAGTAATGTAGATATTTCAATTAAACAAACTCACTAATTAATCTAAATAACTTAAAAAATAAAAGGTCCTGTTGCTAAAACAGCAGGTCCTTTTATTTTTTCTATTATTTTTTTTTAGATACCCCATAATATGATTGTAATAAACATACATATACAAAATAATAAATACATGAGGAGAGATTTGGAACGATGCGAAAGGTTAATATTGTGATTCAAAGGGATGGAGTAAGCGTTATTAAAACAGTAAAAACATTTAGATCAAACATTGGTATTTTAAGAAAGTTACAAAAGCAAGCAGAGCCCACGGCAAGAATAATGCAAATAAATGGGGTACATACTCTCGTTTGCCATAAGCCTGAATCGATGACTTTGATTACTGTAGCATAGTAAAAATTTTATGATTAAAACTAGAGGAGACGTTGCTGTAAAGGCGTCTCCTTTTTAATTGCTTTCTTACAATACAAATTTGATTAAAATGAACTTTTGAATGTTGGTTACATATATAAAAATTTAATGACAAAGTGCGAACGATTATACGCCACATAATAAAAATAAAAGATGAAAAAAGGAGGCAAATAAAAGTGGCAAACAATATTTTTAAAAATGAAAAAAAATCAATGCTGCCATATATAGTTGTGGGGGCAGTTTTAATCTTAGCTATCATATGTGTGACAATTATTGGCCGAATAAAGGAAGCAAGAAAGTATGAACCATTTGATATTACAGAAGATATGGTAACTATCCCACCAGAAGATCCTTATGAAGTAGAACCCCAACCGGAAACTCTTGATGACGGAATTATCAATATAAGCATTGAAGATTACGCAGATTCGATTATTGAAGGTAGCGATCTAACATATCTACTTTCAACAATGGACGATACATATGCTTATTTAATATCAACTGAATCAATTAACCGGCTCCAAAGCGTAAAAGTAGGAGATCTTGTTGTTACTGCGTATGTTGAAAATGAGGGTGCTTATACATCCAGGCTAACAAAAGACTCTTCAACTGGAAACTATCATGATGAAATATTTCTAAATGTAGGTCATACAATTGATGGAATGACCTCTATAAGGTGGGACAGAGATACAAAATCATTCTACACATCTGGAACACTAAGATTAGCTGATATAGCCAAAATTGTTTATGATGCAGATACAGGCGAAAGATATAGGGATGTATTAGTACCAATGTTTGTTTCTTGGGATTTTAGAGGTGCATTTAAAGATGATGATCAGTTTTATGTACGTAAATTGTACTCAACTGAAGATGGAAGTTTAATAGGTTATGTTTTTGAACAAACATCTATTCAATTTGTTGGGGAAGATGGAAATAAAGAAACCGAAATTATTGATGAAAATACAACCAAAGGCTCTGCCATCGATGAAAATAAAGAAAGTAAAATAATAAATAACCTTGAAATAAACGATGAAGAAGATATTGACACAGAAAAAACAATTAATAAACAAGACAAAAACAACAATGAAACAAGATAAGGAGTGTTAAAAGATGGCGAAAAAAATTACATCCATTTTTTTAATAAATGTAATTATTTTAACATCTTTATTAGGATTTGCTGGCTGCAGCAAAAAAAATACAAAAACCATTTTAACTGAACCTATATCAATCGAATTTGTAGACGGGGAAGCATTCAGATTCGGCGAATATAAAATAGGTATAGACACATTTATGTTATACGCGTTAGATATAGCGCCTATGTTTATCAACCAATTTGGAGAAGACTGTTGGGCGCAGGAGAGTATTGATCTGGGTTGGAGAAGAGAAGCCCCGCAAAAAGCATTCATTTTATACGCTACAGATATAATAGCATCATCTGTTGCTTGTGATGCATATTACAAGTCCAAAGGAGATCTTAAAGATTCAATAAAAGAAGCTTTTGAAAAAATAGCACATGAAAGATATGAAGAACTATTAGATGCTGGAATGCCGGAAGGTGTGGTTACTGAAGAATCCATATATGAATATCTTTGTTCCACACAAAGATTAAATGACGTTTTAGATGAACTAAATGAAGCAAATGAAGGAAATGAAGAATTAGTTCAGTATGCTGTTATGGCAATGAGAGATGCAATTGATGAAAATTTTGATTACGACAAAAATATTAACTGGAATCTGGTTGAAGCCATAGATTATTCCGTTGTTAGTGAAATAAATGATGATCAAACAGTAGAGCAATGATAAATATATAAAAAGGAGAATATGAAAAGTGACAAAAAGGGACAGAGATGTACTGATTTTTATTGAAAACTATATTGCAGAACGTAAATATCCGCCTTCTTATAAAGAAATTGGAGATGCTTGCGGAATGCGAAGTAAGTCATCTGTTCATAGTCATATTCAACGTCTTTTAAAAGAGGGATATCTTGAGACGGACAATAAGGGCAAAACTAGAGCATACAGAATAGCACTAAAGGAGCATTAAAAATGAAGCAAGGATTTGTATTGTTCGGATTAAGAGATAAATGCGGATGTACTACAAACGCAATTCACATAGCGAGATATTTTGCAAATGGAGGTTATTCAGTTTCGCTTGTAGAATCTGCAAATATCAAGCATCCATCTTTAAAGAATTATATTGAGGGGGAAACAATACCTTATCAACGAGAAGGGGTAACAATTTACCCCACATGGGACCAAGAAGTACCAGACGCTGATATCATAATTTATGACATGGGAGCAGTAAGCATGGCCAGAATATTAAAAATGCCAAGAGATCAGTTTGAATTTATTCTCTGTGCTACTGCAGATGAAGATACGCTATTTGACCTAATCGAATCTTTGACTCCGGAAGTAAAGCAATTAAATCCATTAATATTGTTAAAAGAATGCGGTGAAATATGGGTTAATAAGTTCAAGGCTATAAATTATAGAACATTCAAAGTAGGATACAGCATGTCAATATGTCCAACTATACTTGCAGATAATTTATCGCAGATTTGTCATTTTGCAGGGATAGTAGCACCTGAAATAAATTATGATCTTGAAGAATGGATACCAATTAACAAAGATGAACCTCCAAAAAAATTATTTAACTTTGTTAAAAGCAAGAAAAAAGGCACGATGAATGAAAAATCAGCAGACATAATATCAAATGTAAAAGTAAATTCTGATACTCCTTTAGAGGAAGATGAATTACTTTACGATGAAGATGGTCTACCGATCCCGGAAGGCTATATTCCTACATCTGATTTAAAACCACATGAAAGAGATAAAGAATTATTTCAAAAACATAGATTAATTACATCAGCTGATGATGCATCGGAAGGATCGGAGATAGAACAACTTTATATAAGAACCGACATGGTAGGAACTGCGGACGCTAAAGATAAATTAAAAAATACTTTGGATAGCGCTGCAGATATCAGCAAATCAATATTAAAAGGTATTTCTCGTTTAGCAAGTAAAGTTATACCCGTCGATAATGGAGAAATAAAAGAAACAGAGATGGTGCTAACCAAAGAATACAAAATTTCAAAAAAACAGCCAGAATCGAAAAAAAATAATGAAACAAAGGAAATTACTGCTATATCAGAGCAATCTGATATTTCCGATTCAGATAAATCAATAAAAACAGAGAAAAATAATGAAACATCAGTTAAAAATTTGTTTGGAAAAATAACAAAGCCATTTAAAGATCCAGATGAAAATGATGGCTGTATAAACATTAAGATCGACAAAAAAACTGTTGATATGATTTTAAATGAAGAAAGTTCTACCAATATGGTTTTAGCTGAGGTTAATCAAACCATAGAAAGAGAAACACAATCAAAATTGAAGTTTCTCGGTCACCTCACGATATTCGTTACGGCATTAAAACACGGGGCAGGTTGTTCTCATATAGCAGGTATCATCGGAAGTTCGCTCGTGAGTTCCAATAATAGTGTTTGCTTTGTACATAAAAAAGGGACGGAATATCCGAGCAAAAAGTATATATGTGAATATACAGGTACTGAATATGATGAAGCCTATAACAAGGCCAAAATAATTATTTTCGATCTCGGCTGCCTCGGGGAACTTACTAAAAAAGAACTTGTTGAATTACAAAGAGCAGACATTAAAGTTCTTGTATGTGGATCCAACGAAAGTGATTTTCAATCACTTGCTCGTTTCATCCATAAATGCGGATCATCTGCGGGAGATTGGATTTACGCATTTAATCTTGTTCCCGGGAAGAAAAAAAGAAATACAATAAAAGATTTAATGCAAGAGTATGATTATGTCTTTTTACCGATGTGTGATTACGATGATCTGCCCAAAGAACTTCCTGATATTTGGAACAAACATATTAAGAAAAAATTAAAATAAGAAAGGAAAATCGTAACTATGAGAAGAAGACGCATGTTTATTTCTGTTATTGTAATTCTAATTTTAATTATAGCGGGAGTTGGTGGATATTTTGTGCTAAGACTTTATAATACGACCGTTAATGACCTGCATAAGAAAGTCATGGAGCAGGAAGAAGAAATAGCCCTTCTGGATGAAGATATTGCCTATTATGAAAATCTAATGGTCGATTCTTTCTGTTTTAATAAAGCAATGAAAGCCGGTCAAGTTATTACAGCAAATGATATTGAAACCAGACAATCAACAGTAAATACAACTCCACTTGATGTATTTACAAAAGGCGAAGATATTATAGGCAAAATAGTTAAAGTAGACTGCACAGAAGGCACAATCATAGCACAGTCAATAGTTTTAGATGATCCCTTAAAAGATAATGAAAGAGAACTGGATGTTGTATTTGACGAAGTACCTATTGGTGTCCAAGTAGGAGATTATATAGACGCTAGAATATCATTCCCGCTTGGGCAGGATTATATTGCGATGTCTCATAAAAAAGTAATAGGCGTTTACGACAACGTATTAAAACTCATTGTTGATCAAAAAGATATATATACCTATGAATCCATGAAAACTGATGCGTCAATTTATATCGCGACAAAAATATATGCCGTTAAATATGTAGAGCCTGGTATTCAAGCTGCAGCTGTTACATATTATCCGGTATCCCGAGATATCATGAAAACAATGCTATTAGATAAAAATATCGACACTTCTGACTTTTCAGATGTGCTTGATGCAAGGTTGCAGCTCGAAACCACTTTAAATGAGTCAGATAGAGTAGAAAAAAGAAGAACCGTAACAAACGACAAAGCGGCACTTTTATCTGAGTTTAAGAGTGCTCAATCAACGTATAGCAGATTGCAGGCTCAAAAAGAAGCTCAATCCACAAACAAAAGCAGTAATAACGATTAAGGAGGGGGAATAGCAAAATGAAAGTTTTATCAGTTGTAGGCAAGGCAGATAAAAGACTTCTAACATATCCCCTTATGCATGTGTTGGCTTTCGCTGGAAAAACAATAGTTATAACAGATGATGTGGCATATAGACATTTATATAGGGGTTTCACCAATGAAGGAGTTGTAAACGACATTTTAATCAGAATTATTCCTGATTTGGATACAGATAAAATAACCCGTATCGTAAATGATCTAAAAGAAAATCATGAAGCTGAATTTGATTTCTGCCTTGTTATTACAGACATTCATCGTTGCGAAAATGCGGATTCAACTATTTGTGTTTGTGCCAGAAGTAAAAGTTTTTTAGGCACAAAACTCGAAGATTTTTCTGAAAAAGAACCTAATGTAGTTAAGACATTTATAGGAATTGATGAAATCAACAAGAAAGAATGGAGAAAGCTTGGTGTGATGCCATTACGCTGGACGTCTTCTCGCTTTATATATGTTTACGAATGTGAAGAACAGAAAAAACTTTTACCATTCGATGACAAGGAAGTTTTGAATGTTATAGGTACAGCGTTTTTAAAAGACCTTAATATTAACGCGAAAACTTTTCTCCATATTGCAAAAAGAAAACTAAAATAGGAGGTAAATTAACCTATGAATATTGCCGTAATGTCTCCACACTGTTATGGGAACGGGACAACAACTGTTGCAGCATTAATTGCTGCAACCATGGCAAAGCAAAACACGAAAGTATGTCTCACTCATGTTACAGCGAAATCCGATTCGTTCTTTACCTATTATAAAATATTAAATAATAATAATACAGATGCCATCCAGCTTACAAAATTAATTCGAACTGGCGGAATGCAAAAAAATAGTCTGCCAAATTATTGCAAGAATATTAGTGATAATTATGATGTTTTCTCTCTCGATACCAATGCAAACATTTCTGAAATGGAACTTGCAGATGTTGTAACATATATCGCAAAAAATGCACCGTATGATTATGTCATTTTCGATGTAGATGAAAAAGGGCTGGACAAGCCAACCGTAAAAGCAGTTATTGATGGTGCTGATTGTATCATACTTGTCTTAACGCAAAGCATAACAGAAATAAATAAATTTAAGGCTATAAAATCTGAATTCATATCTTGCACACGTAAAGTACCAAAAATAGTAGTTATGAATAAATACAAAAATTCTCTTGGTACACTAAAAGATTATGCTGCGAAACTTGGCATTAAGGATACAAAGCATTGGCATTATATTCATGACAATCTAAACATTACCTCTTGCGAAAATACTGGTCAACTACGTCTTTTAACCGATGAAATCAGAAAAAGAAATGGTGAAGTTTTGGAACTTGATGCTGATTTGCAAAAGATTGTTAGAGATATTATTGCAACAAAAAGATATATGAGCAGAAAAAGAGCTGTCAACTCGATGGTAGAGGAGGAGCCTAATGAATGATATTATAATAGCTTTAAGCTTATGTATTGCAATCATTGTCATTTTAGCTACTGTTTATATTTACAGGGTAGCAAAAAAACAAGCTATTGTTCAAGAAGATTATTCTGCTTTTCAAGAAGTCGTAGCTGCAGTAAAGCTTTATTTAGTTAGTCAAACAAAAGATCCTGATATTTATGATGATATGACAGAAGAAGACCTGAAAAGAGCAAGGCAAAAATGTGCCCAAACCAAAGCAGCTGTAAAAGCTGCTCCTAACGGCGAAAAAGACGCAAAAATATATGTAAAAGGTATGATATATGGATGGGTTATGAATAATTTATCCATGGATAAGGTCAAAGAATTTTTGGGTTTTTCCGGTGATACTGAACCGGATCACAGCACCATGTTTGAAATAATCCTTATGAAGTACCAACAGAAATATGGCCAAAAAGGTTTTGAAAAATGGATGATTGAACACGGATTTAATCAGCCGAGGCCTGCAAATGGAATGAAAAGAAAAGGTGCTGTTGCTTATTATGTAACAAAGGCAGATTTAGAAAATGCTTATCACGAAGCCAATTTTAAACTTTCCGATAAAGAGTTAGTAGATGTCTTTGTAACAAAAGTTTATGAGAGTTGTTTGGGCTGGGGCCCTATTGATACGCTTGTAGAAATGGATATTAACGGATACAACATTGGCGTATCAGGTTCACTTATGGATGAAAGCCTTGATCTTAACAATGAAGAAAATAAAGATGCTATATCTTCTGCCACAAATTCATTTTGGGTATATTTCAAAACAAATTACATCCATCTTCAATTTATAGAATTTGGCTCAGAAGAAGAAATCAGACGTATCGCTCAATTGCTGATTAGATATAAAAGTCCAGGGCCTCTTACAACATCGAACGGGTTCCGTGTAAACACCATGCATGATAAATCTCGTATCCTGGTAGTGCGACCTGATGCCGGTGAATCTTGGGGTGTATTTGTTCGTAAATTTAGTCTCGATATTAAGACGCCTGAAGAGATGATCATTAAACAAGGCGTAACAAATGGCGAAATAGCAGCTAAATTGATCGAATATTTAATAATTGGCAAAACCACAGTGGCAGTTACAGGTCGTCAAGGAGCCGGTAAAACAACATTTTTAAAAGCAATTATGGCATACGCGCCACCAGAGTGGAATCTTCGTGTACTTGAAATGGCTCCAGAGTTGTATTTAAGAGAATTGTTCCCGAATAGAAATATATTCTCTGCACAAGAAACAGATATGGTATCAATGGAAGCACTACAAGATGCTTTCAAGAAATCCGATGCGACAGTTACAATAGTAGGAGAAGTTGCAACAGATCCTGTTGCAGCTCGAATGATCCAACTGGCTATGACCGGTTCAGAAATGACATTATTTACTCACCATGGTAATACAGCTAAAGACCTTGTTCTAACACTTAGAAACTCTCTCGTCAACGCTTGCGGTTTTGATAATATGCAAACAGCAGAGAAACAAGTAACAGATGTCCTTAAAATCAATATTCATCTCGGCTTTGAAGAAGGAAAGCGTTTCATCAAGCGTATTACGGAAATTCGTCAAAATGAAGAGGGAGTTCCTTATCCGGAATTTAATTCAGAGGATCCAGTTAAGTCTATGTATGACTTACAAAGAGAATTCTACTATAGGCAAACAGATCGTATTTCCTTTAGTACACATGATCTGTTGTACTATGATATAGCAACAGATACATATAAGATTGGCGAAAGAATGTCTGATTATTTATACAGCAGAATTTATGAAAGATTGCCTCAGGCAGATAAAGAAGGGTTTGAAGCATTCATCACATATTATTGGGGATTAGGAAATAAACCAGCTGGAACGTCAATAAATGAGTATCATGGAGTAGAGAAATATTCTAATCCTGCACCTATGGATATAGATCACGGGGTTTATTCTTTCGACGATGCCATCGAATTTTTGAAGGGATATAACCTCGAATAAAGGAAGGATTTTCGTATGAAGCTATTAACTAAGAACGATTTGATCCTTATAGGAATTATAATTGCCACAATGACTATTTTAATTGTAGCAATTAAATTCTTTACTCGAAAAAAGAAAAGAGATCCCAAAAAAGAACAGAAAAAAATAAAAACTTTGGAAAGAATATACGGTATACTCTTATCAAAAAGACTAACTCGTAATTACATGATAAGAGCAGCGAAAAAATATGGTTCATTATCTGTATATTCTCAAAGTGAAATAAAGTGTTTAATCGTTAAAGATTTTGCTTTAACTGTTTTTGGTACCGTTTTCGTTTTAGTTGTATCTGCCTTTTCATTCCATGAGATAACAGCAGTTATCTTGTGCGTATATGGTGTCTTCACTGTTTTTAACGTTAGAGCTGATAAGCAAATTGAAAAAGCTACTGTGCAAGTATATAAAGAAGTAAAAATACTTATATCTTCTCTTCGTATTGAATTTAAAAAAAGTAAGGGAGATATTTTAGTGGCTTTGGAAAACGCAACATGTGGCCGGCACATCATGAGAGCCATTGATGAAATTAAACAAATACTTGTATCTCCAAATATCGAAGAAAACTTAGAAAGATTTTATCAATACACGCCATTTAAACAGCTGCAAACACTTGCTATGATATGCAGTAACATTTATATGCACGGAGATGTTTCGGTAGGGAAGGATAACTCGGTATTTGATGAAGCAATGTTGTTAATGGAAGCAGACATAAATCAAAAACTGGAAGAAATATCGTATGAAAGGATACTGTATAGATTACAAATACCTTTCTTTAACTCACTTGAATGGCTGGCTACTTTAGGTATTATCCTTACCATAGCATTGAAAGCACTTATGAAAAAAATAATGCCGGCTACGGAGTCCGTATATAATAGCATAGCAGGTTTATTAATCCAAGACGCAGTTATAGCTTTTTCAATTTATAGTTATAATACCGTTGCAAGAGCTCACTTACAACAAGTCATACTGCCGGATGACAGAATGCATCTTGTAACAAAACTCATGAAAAATAAATTTATTCAAAAGTTCATGCGGGCCATGTCTCCGAAAAATGCAAAAAGACGCATTCTCGAGTATAAGCTTAAAATTGCTGTTTCCAAACATACAGTTGATTCTTTCTGGTGCGAAAGATGCGTAGTTGCAGCTATAGGATTTATTATCATTTTTATTCTGACATTTACAGCACCGGTAATAGAAAAACAATTCTTAGAGAACTATACTAATTCTTTTGACATAATGGCAGATAATAGCATATACAAAGATAGCAAAGGCAATGTTCTGTATACTAAAGATGATATTTTGGAGATGGACAATGACTACATAGCTATTCGAAAACAAGGTTTGTGGGAGTTGAAAGACGCTGAAGATAAAGAAGAAATTAGAAAATTTATATTAGGCTATATGCCAACATTGACAACAATGCAAATAGAAGAGCAAAAAGAACGTCTTGAGACAAAATACCAGAAATTAAATAATGTCTCGTATCATTGGTGGTATGCATTAATAGCCATTGCTGTTGGAGCTGTTGGATTTTACTATCCTAAGAAAAAATTAAAATCAAGATTAGAGCTTGCGTTGTTTGAAGAAGAAGAAGAGTTTTTACAATTACAAATGGTGACACTTATCTTAAGCGCTTTAAACATGGATACTTTTGACACCCTTGGACATTTGGCCAACATTTCAGAATTTCATAAAAATGAATTGACTCAATGTTACTACGGATATGCGTCAGATCCAGAAGGGGAATTGCAACGGCTGGAAGATAGTGTACAATCACCAAATTTTAAGTTGTTTATTGGAAAATTAAAAGAAACTGTGGAAAACCTCTCTGTAAAAGAAGTATTTGCAGATTTAAGGAATGACCGCGCACATATTTGCGCAGAAAGAGATAATTTAATTAAATCTAATATTTCTCATAAAAGGGCAAGAATGGGGCGTTTGGCTCTTTTGCCTATGAACCTTGCAATTTATGGCATTATGGTATTCCCGTTAGTCTACTCTGGATTATCAGGCCTAACTGAAATGACAAAACAGTTGCAGGAGATGTAACCTAATAGATTTTATTAAAAGGAGGTTGCAGTCACTCAACCTCCTTTTATAAATTCATATTTTCTCACAAAAGGTTGTATTATAATTAATTATACATAATAAAGTATGAAGGTATATGAATGCTAATGAAAAAAGAAAGGAAGTTTCACATGCGTGATGAAAAATTAGCTATTCAAGAGTATGAAAAAAGATTGATGGAAGAAAAATATGAAAGTTCAAATGGAGTATATACAGGAAACATAGAACAAAATAATAGAATAGCTTTGGCAGTTATCAAACAAGCTATCGAAAATATATTAGGCTGGACACCAGAACAAGCAAATGAGAAGTTTACTATGGAAATTATTAAAAAGCTTAAATTGACGGATGAGTGGAACAACCTTGATTTGCCTGAAGAAATTAAGCGGTCCGGCGACACTAAATATATATTGAAAATTTTATATCCTGCAGTAAAAAAAGATGAAAGATTAGCAATTTTAATGTACGAACATAAATTGCTTAATGAAAAAGAAAACATTCCTATAAATATATATGATTCAGACGTAAAAACCAGGAACCGTTTAGCTTTATCTGTAATCAAACATGTTATAGAAAATAATTTGGGATGGTCGCCGGCCGAAGCTTATAAAAAATTAACTTTGGATGTAATTAAAGACCTAAAGCTCATAGATGAATGGAATAATCTTGATATTCCGGAAGAAGATAAAAAAACTGGTTCAGTAACAAGTTTATTTAAAATGCTGTATCCATTTTATATATTTGACTAACCTCAAGAATACACCTCGAATAATGTAAAATAATACACGAAAGAAAGGAATGGTTTCAGTGCTTAAATCAGATGAACGTTTCGCAATCATACAATATGAATCTAAGCTGCTTAAAGGACACAAGAAAGCTACAGCAAATACATATGTGGGAGATGCAGCAACAAGAAATCGTGTTGCTCTCGCGGTTTTTAGGCATGTAATTGAAGATATACTACAATGGTCTCCAGATGTGGCTTTTGCTAATATGTCAATGCAACTTATAAAAGATTTGAAATTAAACAATGAATGGAACAATCTCGATCTTCCCAGGGAGATAAGGCAATTTAGTACTGCAAAATATGTTGTAGCAATGTTATATCCTAGAAAATTTATGCCACTTTTCTCTACAGAATCACTTGCCATACAAGTATATAGGTCATGCCTTGAACAGAGAAAAGGTATATTCCCTAAAAACTACTTTCTTGATGAAAATGGAAGACTAAAAGCTCAAGTTTGTTTAAGGTATATGCTAAACAATTATGCTGTCTACAATTCAATTGAAAAAATATACGAAGAATTTGCAAATACTGAAGTAGTAAAAAAGCTACTAAAAAATTACGGATTAGATTTACCGGCACGAACACTTTATGATACTCCGCTTGATTATCTTCACGAATCGCTTTCTATGCAGCAACGTAGCAATCTGTTTTATAATTTTTATAGATTTAAAGATAATATGAGAAAATATGAGGCTGAACAAGCAGCACAGGCTATTATTTTTGATAATACCGGTACCAAAAGAAGAAAAAAGAGAAAATCTACAAAAATTATAGAGGTAAGTATAAATGAGCAAAATGAATATAATGAAGATAAAGCAGAAAGAGAAGAAACTGAAACTGTCTCCAATTTATAATATCAATAGAGTCTTATTATTAAGCGTTGCATCTTTCTTTATTGTCGGAATAATAGCAGGAAATATCATACCGAAAATAACAACAAATAGAGAACATGCCATGTGGCTACTTGAGATAACTACATACTTAGCTCTTGGACTTCCTACATTGATTTTTTCAAAACTTCAATGTAATGGTTCCAAAGACGTAATTTTACCTAAAATCAATATCACAACAATTAAAGATGGGTTAATATGCGGCCTAATCGCATATCCATTAATGCTAATAGCAATAAGCCTTACAAAATCAGCGGATATAGCATCAAAAATGACAAGCGAGCAAATTGAATCTTCATTAATAGGATTCTCGTTTATTGGAAATATATTTCGGTTGGCATTATTACCTGCTTTGATTGAAGAATTGGTATTTCGTTGTGGCCTATTTGGAGTATATTCCAAAAAAAATGTCTTAGTAGGCATATTTATAAGCTCAATCATGTTTGCATTACTTCATGGTAATCTATATCAAATACCGTATGCATTTGTAGGCGGTATTATCTTTGCATATGCAATGTACGAAACAGAAAATTCTGGTACAGCTGTTATTGGGCATTTTGTAGTAAATCTCATTTCTGTATTCTCTTCTTATCTGAAGAGATATATTAATCCAGAGAAAATAAGAACAGTAGAAAATACAATAGTTGGGTTATTAATGGCAGGTGGAGTATTAATAGGCGGATATCTTTTCTATAAAATCTTTCAAAAGAAAATTGTGGCCAAACCAATCAAGGTAAAGGAAGATGGAATATCTATTGGCGATTGCATCACATTGCCTCTTTTATTTACTATATCTATCCTTTTACTTTTAACACTAACATATGAAGGATATACGACATAACAATAACATCACCCAATAGCCCGGAGACTACACTAAAAAACATATACATAATTACATAATTTCGCAAATTGAAACTAAGATTAGGCGCTATAAGCACAGGAAGGGGAAAATTATGGACAAATTAAAAAAAATAAATGAATTAGAAGTTGTTGACTGGGATTGTGAAAGTGGCGAGGTCATATATGTCCACGTCGAGGATACTGAAAAAACAGAAAACTACTTTCGAGTTTAAGGCCGGCAATACCAAATAATCCTCCCTAAAATATCAGACTTTACATTAGGACAATGGTAATTGCCACTTACATTTATGGCGGGTAATCTTAATATAATTACCCGCCTTTTTTGTTTCCAACTAAAATTAACCCTCCTCCAAAATATTTTTGTTTTCTCACAGTGCCGCTATTTTTTATCTTGTGGACATTATATGTATATAGGAGGGAGATTAACACATGCCATTTTATGTAGTAAGAAAAGGTCGCGAACCTGGTATATATAATACATGGTCAGAATGTAAGGAACAGGTAGATGGTTTTTCTGGTGCAGATTTCCGGAAATTTGAATCTTACCAAGATGCCCAGAGTTACTTAAACGGTAGCAATAGCAATCTTACATCTGCTTCGCAAAAGGTTGCTTCATCAGCTACCCCTATAATGAATACAAATATTATGTATATGTTTACCGTAAAAAAATGGATGACTCTCCCATCTCTTCCAAATAGCAATTTTACATTTATGAGCACATGGAATGCTAATAAGCCGATGCCATCAGTTAATGTGCACGGATTTAAAATAAAAGAAACAAATGGAATGATCTATATAAGATGCAAAACGGACGAGCCTCCTTATACTCCCTGGGAAGGGTGGGTTGCAAAATCTGCTATTTTATCAGAAAAGCAAATTGATTTACTTACATATTATAAAAGAAAGGCAGAGAATGAAAAAAATAAAAATGAAGAAAAACCGAATATTACCATATTAATATACAGAAATAAAAGAAATGATTATGCATTAAAAATAACCTTTTCCAAACCATCACCCTCTCTGGCAAAAATACTTGTAGAAAAATACAATGCAAAGCAGCAAGATGACATTTTCTTTTTCGCTATGATCGAGTATTATGAAGATATACTGGAAGATTTTTCTAGTTACAACATTACCATTGAAAATCCCGAAGATTATGATCATATAAAATCTCATGAATATGATATTTCAGATAAAATACTTGATTATCCGGAACCAATTTGGAAAACCAAGCCCTATCAGCATCAGATAGAAGCATATCACTTTGGAATGTCCAGGAGTAGATTTCTCATTGCAGATCAGCAAGGTCTTGGAAAAAGCCTTGAAGCAATTATGATAGCTGAGGGGAAAAAACGCCAGTTTGGATATAAACATTGTCTCGTAATATGCGGTGTAAATACACTCAAGTGGAACTGGTTAAATGAAGTATTGCAGCATTCACATCAAAAAGGAAGGATACTTGGTTTAAAAAGAAAGAAGATTGGAAGCACAAAAGATAAATTAAATGACCTAGAAAACATTGATACCATAGATGAATATTTCCTTATAACAAATATTGAAACGCTAAGGAATGATGAGATATTCAAAAAATTAAAAGAATTATGTGATAAGCATGTTATTCAAATGATAATCGTTGATGAATTTCATAAGTGCAAAAACACACAAAGCCTACAAGGAAAGCATCTAAGCGCATTAAAAGCTGAAACAATGATAGCGCTTACAGGAACTCCTTTGTTGAACAACCCTCTGGATTTATACAGTTGTTTTAAATGGCTTGGATACGAGAAAAAAAGTAAATTTTCTTTTGAAAAATTTTATAGTAAAAGAAGTGGTAAGTTTAATGAAATTGTTACATATAGGCATTTAGACATTATGCAAAAAAACTTACAACATATAATGCTGAGAAGAAAAAAAGAAGATGTGCTTGACTTACCAGAAAAAATTTATATTGATGAATATATAGAAATGGGCCCTAAGCAACAAAAACTCTATGATCAAATATTAGAGGAAACTATTGAAAGCATTGGCAATATTGAATTATCAAGCAATCCACTTTCAAAAATGATTCGCTTAAGACAAGTGACAGCACATGCTTCAATTTTGGATCCTGCTATTAATGAAGGAGCAAAAATAGATCGTCTTGTAGAAATAGTTGAAGAATATATGGCTGATAATAAAAAAGTTATTGTATTCAGCGAATGGACCAAAGTAACTGATTTATGTGTTGATGCACTAAAAAAATATAAGCCTTTGCTAATTACAGGTGATACTGGAGATGCAGAAAGAATGCAGATAGTAAACACCTTCCAGAACGATCTAGAATATAAGGTTATTATCGGTACTACTGGAGCAATGGGAACCGGTCTTACATTAACAGCAGCTGAAGCCGTTATATTTATGGATGAACCATGGACAGATGCACAAAAAGAGCAAGCAATTGATAGGGCTCACAGAATTGGTACAAAACATTCGGTTAATATCCACACGCTTATATGTAAAAATACCATTGATGAAAAAATACATATGATAGTTAGTACCAAAAAGGATATTTCAAGTCTTATGGTAGACAATAATATAAGCAATGCTAATCTAGCACGAATTCTTTTAGGAATTGAAGAATTACCAGAAAATAAAATAGCATAATTATAAAGGGACTTCTTTAAAACAGAAGCCCCTTTTCATTATTACTCTTTCAATTCTCGTTTCCTTGTATTACTGCTTATTTTTTGCATTTGTTTACAGTAACCTCATAATAAGGTATTACTACACTAAAATGATTCAATCGCTTTTTATTTAATTTAGTAATCGGATATCTTAACGCAATCATTTTATTTTGAATACATCCTATATATTTTAACTGTACACGGTAGCCGTTATATTCTGATAAAAAGCATTCAGTAAAATCTATTCCATCACATTCCGCCACTTCGGTTAGGTAATTTTCAAGATCCGTATCTTCATAATTAACAATTCCACTATCTCTTAATGCTTTCATAAATGGTCTAATAAGTGTTTTATGCGTTTGGATTATCCGACTACCTGATCCCATTTCTTTATAGTTTTTAATAATTTCCATGAAATCTTTATAGGAACAGTCAATCAATAATTGTTTTATTTCCTTCTCTGATTTCCCAATAAACCGACGATATAGATCAATAATGCGCATATGTATCGTTCCAGTTGAAACTTTAACTTCATATAAATCATATATCTTATAATTGGAATAAAACTTTTTAACTTTTATATACGATACGAAAAAATATATCATGCCAATAAAGCATGCAAAAATTATCCCTAGATTATGCTTGTATTTGTCTATTGAAGTAGCGGCAACTGTTGCTCCTGAGAATAAAATCATCAGTATAAGATATTTTTGTTTTATTCTGATCAAATGTCTTACTTTCAGATATTGGATCAAATTTTTCATCTTATTTTTCAAAATAATCCTGCCCCTTTTTGAAAGATAATATTTAAGAGTCCTTCTTTTTTTCTTCTTATTTTTTTTAATATGTTTTATCCATATCATAACATCCCTTCTTTTATTTCTATAGTTAATCTTTCGTTTTGATCAAATTATGTTAAATAATTTTTTTATCACAATGTCGTATAACAATTTAATCGTTTGTATCAAAAAAGATATATTAGTGGAATAATGAAAATCATTATTT
>Ga0134092_1000356_pt1 | contig 47699 bp, 45 predicted proteins | sample 3_6taG_FD_94454 | JGI IMG/M metagenome (GOLD analysis project Ga0134092, IMG submission 94454) | Switchgrass degrading microbial communities from high solid loading bioreactors in New Hampshire, USA - 3_6_20_6_A3 metaG | ecosystem: Engineered > Bioreactor > Semi-continuous > Anaerobic >... | reverse complement strand
CTATATCTTCCATTATCATTACATATGTATCTGCAAGCTTTTCGAGCCTGATGGGTTTTAAAGTGCCTTCTATTTCAATATTTCTTGTTATCTCCCATTCACGAACAAATCTAGATATATTGGCTGGAGTTGAAGCCTCTGCTTTTAATTTCTTTATAAAAACCGGCATCTTCGATCCGACTGCAATTCCTTTGTAAAACTCAATAATATCATTATCATAGATCTTTTCATGTATCATGTAACCAGGCAGAATAAACATTTTCTTTCCCCCAAAAATATTATGACAAAATATTTTGTCAGCCTGTTATGAGGCTATAATATCATGCATTCGACATGCATAAAAATTAGCTATTACATATATTATCACATAATTGCTAATTTTTACATACTTTTTGCTATAAAAATGAGTCACCTTTTCAGGTGACTCATTCATTGCCATTAAAAATCTTGGATAAGTCTTTTAAAATATACATCCGGTGATACAGAAACAAAGCTCCCATCAGCAAATAACAAATTATTTCTCATTCGCATCTGAATCTGATTCAATATCCTAATAATATCCATTCTCTCGTTTTCATCTACTATAAACTCTACTCCATATTCATATAAATCATATTCTGTTTCTGCTGACCAAACTATTTTACCGCTCACTTTCATTTCTTGATCAATTAATTGTATAATAAACTGCAATATAAAATCCTTCTCTTCCGGGAATCTAATATTGGATATAAAGCATAACCCTCCGGGACCTATATCCTTAATCAGCACTTTAGTATATCCTACACTGATTTTTCTACCTTCTAATTCTTTGATAGTTAACTCAGCTTCCGACAACTGGGTAAACTTAATTCTCAAATACTTTCTTCGTTCAACTTTAGGCATATTATAGATGTTGTCAACAAGTATAGGCTCGCACTTTTCTTTTGTTAGTAGAATCTCGAAATCCTCTGTGGAAATTGGTTTGCTGTACAAATATCCCTGACCTGCATAGCAGTTTAAACTCTTTAAAAAAGATAATTGATCCCAATACTCTATGACTTCTGCCACTAATTTAATCTTTAATTCCTTAGCTAAGGATATGACAGCTCTAGTTATTGCAGTACTTTTATTTCCTAGTGCAACATCTTTTATAAAAGAACCATCTAGCTTTAGAATATCTAATTTATAGGAATTCAAGTATGCCAAAGATGAAAAACCTGAACCAAAATCATCTAAAGCTATCTGTATTCCTAAAGATTGGAGCTTTTTTATGTCAGCTGTTACTTTTTCAACATACTTTATCAATATGCTCTCAGTAATCTCTACTATGGTTTTGCAGAATACATTTTAGTTTCAGCATTCTGCTGTACCTGTAATATGTCTTTATATTCATATACCTTTGTGTCACACCCTAAGGATATGCTTCCTTTAATTGCCTTTACCTTTTTGCTAGAAAATTAATTCTTAATCCTGGAGATAATTTTTTCAACATCTTTTGCTTCAGTTTTGGGCAGCAATATTACAAACTCGTCTCCTCTTACACCAGCAATTATATCATCACGCCTGCAAACACTTTTAAATACTTCCGCTACCTTTTTCAGAAGCTCATCACCAGCATTATGCCCAAAAATATCATTGGTCAGTTTTAAACCATTTACATCCGCTACTATTATTGATACAGGTAGATTCGACTCTCTGTCTAATCTTTTAAGTTCTTCTTCAAAAAACATTCTATTATAAAGACCTGTTAATATGCATCATGAGTGCTCATATATTCAATTTTACTAATCTGTTCCTTCCTTGTAGTTATGTCATCCACATATGCTCCAACTCCGTAATTACCATTCGTCATTTTTACGGGGAATTTTATTGTCTCACAAATATTTCCATTATAGTTAATCTCGCTCTTCATTACAGTTCCTTTTTCCAATACAGCTATATCTGTTTCATGTATCTTGCCAGCAAGCTCTTTATCAGTTATATCAAAATCTCCATAACCTATTATTTGTGACTCTTCCATGTTATAAAATTTCTCTACAGCTTTATTGACAAAAACATATTTAAGATTTTCGTCCTTTAGATATATTAGATTGTCATAAGAATCAATAAAAGAATCTCTCAGCTCATTAAAAGATTGAATCTCCTTATTCTTCTTAATCTCTCGAAGATAATAATTTAGTATAAGGATAGATATTAACAGAAAAATATATATTAAAAATACTTTATTTTTTCTTTCAAGCAATACTTCATCTGTAATATCATATACAATTGAGAAAATCAATTCTCTGTTCTCTATTATATGAAGACATGAATAAACCTTAACAGTTCGTGTTTCACCACTTTTCAATTTATGTTATGTATGAAATAGTGATTCTCTTCATTTACTACAGATCTCATTTTTTCTTTAATATCATCTATATTCCCTGTCTCAGCTTCTATTAGCTGCATTATAGATCCATTTTCTTTAAAAATTACATAAAACTCATGTATATCTGGCTCAGCATTTGCAATAAAAAATTCATCAAAAACCCATAGCCATTAAAATTACTATTAATATTTTTAACTCTCTGCACTGCTCTCTCATAGCCGTCATTATTTTTCATAATTCAATAATTTTTGACATTATCATCTATTGTATTTTCCATCAATTATTAAGTCAACCATTTTGTATGCGAAATTTTCAAAAAAATCCAATTGATATTACATGTTTTTGGCTCTGCCGATTCATTTTAATGAATAACAGTTGCCTATAATTTTTAAAGCTAATTAGCAAGTACAAAAACCTGCTTTATTTCATATAAAAAAATATGTTATCATCTAATTAAAGGAGGGATGCACATGGGAATAAAGATTATAACTGATAGCTGTTCCGACCTCCCGGAAGATATTATCGAGAGCTACGGAATCGAGATTGTTCCCTTGGAAGTGCGATTTGGAAAAGATAGTTATCTGGATGGTGTGGAATTATCAAAAGAAAAATTCTATAGTCTTATGAAAGAACACAAAGATTTACCGAAGACAGCTAGTCCCTCACCCCAGCAGTTCGTTGACAAGTTTGAAGGCTCTGAAGATGATATACTGGTAGTTACGATATCTTCGGGACTTAGCAGTACATACAACAGTGCTTTGATTGCAAAAGAAATTTATGAAAAAAGCAATAATAAAAAAAGAATTAGTATAGTAGACTCATTGAGCGCATCTGTGGGAGAAGGCTTGATTGTAATGAAAGCTACACAAATGGCTCGAGAAGGAATGAATCTAGATAGTTTGGTAGAATACGTAAAAAAATGTGTAAAAGAAAGTCAGATTTTTTTTATGCTTGATACACTGGAGAATATTATAAAGGGAGGAAGAATAGGAAAAGTAGCAGGTAAAGTTGCAACCCTTCTTTCAATGAAGCTTATTATGAAGTCCGATGGAAATGGAGTTGTAGACCTGGCAGAAAAAGTTAGGGGTTCAAACAAGGCTTTTAAGAGATTAGTTGATATTATAGGTGAAAATGGAACTAATCTGGAGAATAAAGTTTTAGCTATAGCCCATTCCAACTGTTACAATAAGGCACTTGAGTTTAAAGCTGCTGTTGAAGAAAAGTATAAATTCAAGCAAATTATAATATCAACAATAGGTGCCACAATAGGTACTTATTCAGGTGAAGGCGGCTTATTGGTATCATTTCTTTAATTAAGATAAAAAGTCTGATTACTGTAAAAAAGTAACCAGACTTTTTAAATTATATTTTCTCTTACCTCTGGATTTATAATCTGCATCAATATCTTTTTTCCATCCCGAATCAATTGACCTGTTGGCTCTGACATCGCTTACAATGTTGCTTACAATTTGATAGTTCAGTCTTGTACCTTCACTGTCAGCATTATAGTTGGCTGCTCTGTCAGCGCTTATTCCAAATCTTGCAGCAGTGGATATGGCATCAATATTTGCACCCAGAAATATAAACTCCCACCCGTACTGCTTCTTTTGTCTTTCTACCATCTCTTTTATCTTATCAAATGTATACTCACGACTTGCATTTTCCATTCCATCAGTAGTTACTACAAACAGTACTTTGTCTGCCCTATGTTCTTCGCTGGTATGCTTTTGTGCATTTTCAATCTTGTTAATTGTTTTGCCAATAGCATCCAATAGTGCAGTACAACCTCCTACAAAATAATCCTTATCAGTAATTGGTTTTATTCCCTTGATATTAATTCTGTCATGCAATAGGTAATAATCATCATCAAATAAAACAGTAGTAACTATGGCTTCGCCTGGTTCTTCCTGCTGCTTTTTGAGCATAGCATTGTAGCCTCCGATGGTGTCGCTCTCCAGCCCTGACATGGAACCGCTCTTATCAAGTATGAATACCAATTCGGTAATGTTTGCTTTCATATTATTATCCTCCTTCTCTATATCATTTGAATATAGGATAACAATTTGAATGCTTAATTTGGTCGTCTCAAAAGCGACAATTATGCACCCATCAGAGGCTGATCAAAAGCAAACAAGGCTTCATTTATTTCATGGATGTTATAATTGCCTTCCTTAATGAAGTACTCAATGATTACATCGAATTTATTGCTATGAGATAATGTATAACCAGCTTTGCTTAGCAAGTTAAGAGTTTCATCCAGATTCAATTCCAAAGCATCAGTATTCATTTTAGTTATATCGTTGCGTACAATTTTCAACGGCATAGTGAACCCACCTTCATGCTGCTTTAATAGATTACCGGCTCAATTCTTCTTGAATACATCTCTTCAAGATCCATCTTATGATATAGATATCCTTCGTCATCGAAAAACTTAGCTTCTTTGGGACAATTCTTTATACAGGCTCCGCATTTTATGCATATACCCTTTATTGTGATATAATCTTCATAACTGATGGAGCCCATAGGACAAATCCTTGCACATAGCCCGCACTTTATGCAATTATCATTTGTATTAGGTTTTACTTTCAAAATATTTATGTCCATACCGTTCCTGTCTTTAGGTTTATAATAGGGCCGTAATGGTTCTCCATCATTGAAGCTTATTACATCCATAGAACTATTGGCAGATTGGCAAACTCTTTTTATTGCCTTATCCACTAATTCATCAGCATAAAGCATGTCGGATTCATCCGGTCTTCCTGCTGCTAGAGTTTTAGAGAATGCATGCTCCCCTATAAAAGCACCGGCAGCTAATATATGAAATCCATCTTTATTCAATATGATCATTAACTCTTTTAAAGCATCATCATAACTGCGGTTGCCAAACAGCACTATTGGTATTGCATATGCGTTATCTGCTTTTATATTCTCATTTAGATAAGGTAAAAGTATGTTGGGTACACGGCCTGCATAAACCGGAGTTCCAAATATGACCAGATCATCTTTACTGAATTTCAGAATCTGCTTTCTTGCATCTGGATGTGTAAAATCAATAGTGCATACAGGGGCGCCTATTTTGCTTCCTATGCCATTTGCAATATGCTCAGCAACCTTTTTTGTCGTTCCCGTAGCACTGAAGTAAACCGCCCATACCTTATTTATTACCATATGAAATCTCCCAGTTTTTTTCATAATCATTCAAAGGTTTCTTTTACAGATTCCAGCATGTTTCTGATGGGAAGGTTATAAGGACATTTAGTCTCGCATAATCCGCATTGGACACAACTGCTTGCATTTGATGTAAATGTTTTATACCTTTCCACTGCCCATCCCTGAAGATTATATCTCTTGTAATAGCTTTCCAGAATAAACATCATGGGAATATTTATTCCCTCAGGGCAAGGCTGACAATAACCGCATCTTCTGCAGAATGTATCTCCAAGCTCTCTGGCTTCTTTAAACAGTTTTTCTCTTTCCTTTTCATTTAAAACAGGGTCCTCAGCCGCTTTCATATTTTCCTCTAACTGTTCTATACTGCACATTCCGGGTATGGCACAGGTTATATATTCTTTTTCCAGAATAAACTTCAAAGCTGCTTCGGCATTTGTAATAGCACCACCGGCAAAAGGTTTCATTACAATTGTACCTATATTCTTTTCATATGCCCTTTTGAAAATCTCTTCTGCCTGAGTTTCAATTGCATTGTATGGGAATTGGATAGTTTCAAAAACATCATATTCAAGAGCTTTCTCAATAACTTCAATGCTGTGGCTTGTTATTCCGATATGCTTTATCACACCATTTTCCCTGCATTCAAGAAAAGCCTCCAGGGCTCCGCCAGGCGCCATAACCCTTTCAAGCTCCTGCAGCGAAGGTACATTGTGAAACTGATATAGATCTATATAGTCAGTCCTTAAATTATTAAGAGATGTCTCTATATCCTTTTTCAACCCTTCTTTATCCCTTGACATGGACTTAGTAGCAATGAATACACCACTTCGTTTTCCCTTGAGGGCTTCACCTATCAAGCTTTCACTTACGGTATATCCTCTTGCTGTATCAAAGAAATTAATACCCAGTTCAATTGCTCTCCCTATTAATCTATTAGCTTCTTTCTGGTTCAACTGTTGAATTGGTATGCCTCCAAAACTTATTCTTGACACATTTAATCCCGTTTTTCCTAGTATGCTGTACTTCAATCATATCCCTCCTGGCATTCATGGCTTTAAAGCTTTAATAAATCAATATAAACATTTCTTACTTTATTATAATCCTATATACATATGAAAAAAAGCCTGTGAAAGAGAAAATTCATTTACACAGGCTTTCGGCGGCATATTTAAATCTCAACACAGGAAATGACTTCTTTTGATCGTTCGTACTCGTAATACCTGAGTCCTCTATCCTCTATCTCAATCTCTCCTACCTGGTTATCATAGGGATCTGCTCTCCAATGATTTTTAGGTATAGTGAACTCTGCCTGGAACTCTGAGTTTGCCACCATGCGATAAGGATCCAGATTCCCAAAATAATGTTGCCTTAAGGCTTCATTTCCTTTTCTTACAGCGCCTCCTCCAAAGGATGGGTCAGCATACAACCAGCCGTAAGGTTCTATATAAAACATAGCCCAATCATGAGATCCGCAGAACTCCGGTTCAACAATCCATCCGCTTTGCCAGCGTGCAGGAATTCCGGCGCAGCGGCACATGGTTATAAAAAGCAGAGCCTGAACGCCACAGTCTCCTGCAAGATTTCGAGCGCAGCTGTCTGCTATATTCTCGAGTCCAAAGTAAGCAGGCATAAAGGAATACTTTACATTTCTTGTTATAAAGTCGTAGAAATTCCTGGCTTTCTCAAGAGGATTGGTTGTGCCTTTTGACAATGTATTAACCAACTCACGGATATATGGAGTAAACATTATATGAGGCGGCAATTCATCCGTATCAAAGGCAGGCTGATGCTCAGATGGTATTATTTTGGATATATCATGATATTTTGCAGTATGGATATATGAGAATTCTACATAGAATTCATGATTTTCCTCCATTACCTCTTCCCAGCAAACAGTACGCTGGGGTGCATCCTCAGGAGCAACGGAGCCACTTACGGGATATATTTTCTCTATCTTTATGTCTCTTTGCTGCTCACAGGCACATGGGATCGGCAGATGGACACGAACCAATTTGCCCTTTTCAAAATATTCATCCTTTATGCGGACAGATGCCCGGCAGCGAAATTGATTCGTCATTTTCCCTTTTTCTCTCATTAATCTCATGGAATATTCCTTCAATGGCTCCCCGTTTATAAAACTCTCCAGTTCTGATGCATTGATACCTGCTCTTTTTGCAAAGGCTGCATCCGTTTTGCATAATGTTTCAAAAAAACGGTTGAAATAGTGGGGTTCACCCTTTATATATATCCACCATATTCTTCCTTCATCTACAAGTTTGTCAAATTCTTCTTCAGTAAAATCCGGAATATGCTTATGTACAATGGCCAGAGCCTCTTCTTTTGTCAGTGGATAGTCATCAGAAAGACGAAGCATTATCTCCCGCTGTACCTTTAAGCAATTTTTGAATGGTTCTGGAACATTTTCATCTGACATTTTCATATCCACTAAACGAATGGCACCTTCAAAATCTCCATAGATTTTATGCCTTAAAATATCATCTGAAAGCCCAATACTGAGGTATTTAAAATTATCATTTATATACATACCAGCGGCCTCCTTCAAACAAATTATCATCTCAATTTATATTAACATATTTTTTATACAGTTGGGCGGGAATTGGAATTAAGCCACCGTTTCTGCTATTCCATAACGGTGGCTCAAGTGAAATCTCATATACAGTATTTTTTAGAGATATTTAATTTTTTCTATACCCTTTATGCCCAGTCCAGGCTCATCGCTAACTGTAATATCCTTTTCGTTAAACACTGCACCGCCAATAATTGGATCTTCACTGCAAAGAACCGGACCATCCAAGTCAACCTTTGTGATTATCTGCTTGGCACAGGCCAAATGTACTGCAGCATTAACGCTTATTTTTGCTTCCAACATACATCCAATCATGCATTCTACTCCATATATTTCAGCAGCAGAAGCTATTTTCAGGGCATTGGTAATGCCCCCGCATTTCATCAGCTTAATATTAATAAGGTCTGCTGCTCCCATCTGCATGATTTTCAGAGCATCCATTGGTGAAAATACGCTTTCGTCTGCCATTACAGGCACATATGAGTTCTGAGTTACATATTTAAGACCCTCGAAATCATGAGCCTTAACCGGTTGTTCAACAAGTTCAATATCTAATCCCTTTTCCTGCATCTGATTCAGAATACGTACAGCCTGTTTAGGTGTCCATGCCTGATTGGCATCAATACGAATTAGAGCATCTGGTGCAGCTTCGCGAACGGCTGCCAGTCGTGCAACGTCCAACTCAGGATTGCTTCCTACCTTAACCTTTAGACAACTATAGCCGCGCTCAATAGCACTTACAGCATCACGAGCCATTTCCTCAGGCGAGTTTACGCTAATAGTTATGTCTGTCTCGATACTCTTTCTGCTTCCGCCAAGCATTTTATATACCGGGATATTGTATAGCTGACCGTAAAGATCCCACAAAGCCATATCTGCAGCTGCTTTTGCACTTGTGTTTTTGACAATGCTTCCACTCATAGCCTTTATAAGATTTTCAAAGTCATCTACTTCACGTCCGATCAGTACCTTCTTGATATGGTCATTTATTGCGCCTATAATAGAACCTGTAGTATCACCGGTAATAACTCCAGTAGGAGGAGCTTCGCCATATCCCACATGTCCGGTATCTGTGTGGATTTCAATGACAACATCTTCTACACTGTCTACTGAACGCAGTGCAGTTTTGAAGGGAACAATAAGGGGAACAGAGATCATTCCTAAGCGTACATCAGTAATTTTCATATTATTCACCTCACATGAAATTTTAACCCCATAGATTGCGGAGAAATAATTTTTCCATCATGAATAAGTTTAAATTAAAGTCTTTCATACATTTGATAATTATTAATTTCTTCAAAGTCAATATCTTTTCCTTTGAGGATCTTAAACTCATTTATCGTAATTTGCAATTCTTTAATCTATTTATGCTAAAGCTCTCATAATATAACCGGTTATCATACCCAAATAGGTACCGCTCACTGTACCAAATAAAGCCATTAATACGCCAACTGGCACCAGGGAACCGCTGTAAGTTCCTGCCAGGATAGGAGCAGAAGCCACACCTCCGATGTTAGCCAGTGAAGAAACTCCACAAGTAAACATATCCAGCTTAAGTAGTTTAGCAAAAGTAAGGAACAATATACCATGAATAGATAATATCATAAATCCAGCAATAATCCATGAAGGAGCATCATTGAGTTCCATGAAGTTAGCACGGGAAGCCAGTAAAGCAACAACACCATAAAGGAAGACATTTGACAATTCTGTTGCGCCAGCCAGCTTTCCAAAAGGAGTTGCTGCTAATATCAAGCCAACTGCTGTTATGAATAATACTATCCATGTTGCTTTGTCCAAGAAACCAAGGCTGCTGTTAAGCCATGCCCCTACATTCTGTCCAACTGCAGAAACCAAAAGTGAAGAACCTATTAATACCATCATGCTTGTGAAAGTAATTTCTTTTTTGTTTTCTTTCATATCTGCTTCCAGGTTTCTGCTTACCTGATCTAAACGGCTGGTATCAGCTTTTGTCCATTTGTTGAACTTAGGTGCAAAGCTGATAGCCCATAACAAGAACATAACCCAGATAGAATAATCTATAGAGTCAACCACCAAGGCATAGGCATATTCTACCTCGCCTACATTAAATATTTCCTGCAAAGTTGCCATGTTTCCGGAACCGCCAATCCAGCTTCCGCATAGTGCACCTAATGCCTTCCATGATTCTGGTCCTAATACACCCTTCATTACAATGAAGGTAACTATAAAACCTATCATTACTGTTAAACTACCAGTAAAGAAACCGATAATCATTTTTGGTCCTAATTTAATCATCTGACGAATGTCACAACGAAGCAACATTAGAAAAATCATTGCATACAGGATGTTGTTCTTCAAGCTGCCATAAGCCGCTTTTGTTGCATCTAAGTCCCAGAAATTAATAGTACAAAGAATCATTCCAATTAAATAAACTAGTACTATTGGAGGTACAAAACTAAAGAACTTTTGTACAACCTTGTTTTTTGTGTACTTTTGTGCAGCTAATAGACCACCGCATAGTGCAACTAGCACTGCAAAGTAAGTAAAACCATTGGTAATCATAAAAAAACCTCCTAAAAAATATTTTAATAATGCTTTATATAAATAAACAAACCCAGCAAAAAGCCAATGTTTTGGCCTTTCACTGGGTTTTGCTTATTTCGATACAGGGAATACCTTTATCACATAAACAAAGCAGTCTAAAGGTAAAATATTTATTATATTTTTTTATATTTTACAAAATAATTATAATTTATTAATAATTAGCTTGTCAACATAGTATAACTGTTAATTAAATGAATATTGAAAACTCGAAGCTTAATTCATACAATTGTGATCATAGTATCTCCTTAAAAATCACTGTGTTCCTCTTTAATAATATCATCCATTTGCTTTTTGGTTTCCGATGGTAATGTGTCACTCAGATAATTATAATCAGTTCCTTGCTTTTCTCTGTGTTCTTGCATAAGCCTTTCATTGGCTCTCTGAATTTCTTCCTTCAACTCTCTGGCAGATAGCAAAGCGCATCCTGCACCCCTTATAATAATCTGCTGCAAAGCATCTGAGGTTGCAACTGTAATATTATATTTACCCTGATTGTCATGGGCAAATTTCTCAATATATTGGTCTGCTGTTTGTGCCTCCCTTGTATATACCACAAGTATATTATCGTGTTCTATTACCTCCTCAGGATGACCCTGTACCCGGTAAGCATCAAACACTACCATAATCCTGCACTTTCGAATACCTTGATAATTGCTAAGAGCTTCAAGCAATTTCATTTTTGCTCCATCCATGGTGCTGTCTGCAAGCTCTTTTAACTCTGGCCAGGCAAATATAACATTATATCCATCTACAAGCAGATATTCTTCTTTTAATTCCTTTGACTCCTTTGATCGAGCAGGGAGTTTATAATAATCTATTGGAACTCTCCTCTGCTTTTGCCAAACTGATTTCTTCCGTTGATTTGCATTATAGGTTCTATTGAGGATTTTATCTACTTCCTCTGGACCAATCCAATTCTCCTCCTGATAGGAAACCTGACTTTGAGCGGCTTCTTCCAATAAACTGCTATCTCTTTCAAAGCAGCTTTCAACATGCATGTGTTCCTTTACTTCATACCATCTAACCAAATAGCTGGAACCATTTGTACAGAATATAGAATCTGCAGGATTATTCACATCACTTTCAGCATCGTATCCTATCATTTCTATAACCTCTTCTGTATTGTGACAAGGCTCATACCCTTTAAGATAGCAGAAAAGTCTTCCCTGGCCTTTTGTATAAGCCATCACTTCTTTCTGGTAATTCCTCATGGTAGCAACTGGAGCCGTACCAGTGATAACAGCCGTTTCTTCGTCAATATGTGAAATCTGGCATGTTCCGTGCATCTTCTCAATGTCTGCCATAGCCCGACCTACCATTTTTTCAGGTATCTGAAGCTGAAAACCATAATAGGGTTCCAGCAATATGGATTCTGCTTCCATTAAGCCTTGGCGCACCGCCCTATAGGTAGCTTCTCTGAAATCGCCGCCTTGTGTATGCTTATTATGTGCTCTGCCTGCTACTAGAATTATTTTCATGTCTGTAATAGCTGACCCGGTTAGAACTCCTTTATGAACCTTTTCTTCCAGATGTGATAGGATAAGCCTTTGCCAGTTCTTACTCAACATATCTTCACTGCATTGAGTATCAAATTGAAGTCCGCTTCCCCTCTCTCCAGGTTCCAGCAGCAGATGAACCTCCGCATAATGCCGCAAAGGTTCGAAGTGACCTACTCCTTCAACTGTATTGGCAATTGTCTCTTTATATACAATCTTTCCTGAATCAAAGGATACATCAACATCAAACCGGCTTTTTATGAGGCTTTGCAGGACTTCTATCTGCACCTCGCCCATAATCTGTATCTGAATCTCCTGAAGCTGTTCATCCCACACGATATTCAGTTCCGGATCTTCTTCTTCCAACAAGCGCAGTTTTGGTATCATGACCCTTGGATCACAGCCTTCAGGAAGTATAATCTGATAGGATAATACAGGCTCCAATACAGGCATATTCATAGCTTTCTCTATCCCCAGACCTTGACCTGGTTTTGTCTGGTTTAATCCTGTTACAGCACATACTGATCCTGCTTCAACCTCATTGACAGCTTCAAATTTTTGCCCTGAATAGATTCTAATCTGGGTAACCTTTTCTTCCCAGGAACCATTGCTTATGACATCCCTTGTCCTTAGGGTTCCGCCGGTAATTTTCATATAGGTAAGCCTGTTTCCCTGTTCATCCCTGCCTATTTTGAACACTCTTGCACCGAATTCTGATGGGTATGAAGGTATTTCCATATATTTCACAATTCCCTGGATGAACTCTTCAACGCCCTCCAGCTTTAATGCTGAACCGAAATAACATGGGAATACTTTACGTTCCCTGATAGCAGCTTTAATATATGACACCTGGACATATCCTGTCTCCAGATAGGCTTCCATAAGTGATTCATCACACATAGCCAATTGGTCGTAGAAAATATCCTCTTCGTCTTTTCCAAATTCTATGCAGCCGTCACCCAGTTGCTTCTTCAATTCATCCATAATTTTATCTTTATTGGTTCCATCCTGATCCATTTTATTGATAAACAAGAATACAGGAATTTTGTATACTGAAAGCAAACGCCATAAGGTCATGGTATGTCCCTGTATACCATCCGTTCCGCTTATTACTAAAATTGCATAATCAAGAACCTGGAGGGTTCTCTCCATTTCTGTTGAAAAATCTACATGACCAGGGGTATCCAATAATGTTATCTGCGTGTCATCAACTTCAAATACTGCCTGCTTTGAAAAAATAGTTATTCCCCTTGCCCTTTCCAACTCATAATTATCCAAATAGGTGTCCTTTTTGTCCACCCGTCCCAATTTTCGAATTTTGCCAGTCAAATATAGCAGGCTTTCTGATAAAGTTGTCTTCCCAGCATCTACATGGGCTAGTATTCCAATAACTAATTTCTTCATAAGTACTCAGTCCTTCGTCATATATCCATACATATATAATACCAATAAGAAAGGAATCTAACAAACCGTAAATATATGTTAGCAAAGAAAATATGACATCTTTCATAAGCCTAGCTCATAGTATTATATATGGAGGGATTTATATGGATTGGGATAATTGCAAAGCCAACATTTCCATGAAAAGATACAGACATACATTCAAGTATGAAAATACTGATGTGCTCACCCTGACTATCATATACCCGGTTATTAACATACCAAATAATCAGATTTCTGAAGCAATCATAAATCAGCAGATAAATATTCAAATCAGTGATTATTATATGTATGCTTCCAACAAACTATATGACCTTGCCGTTGAAACATACAAAGATTCCCAGGTAAATGACTTTCCATTCCGCCAATTTGAAGCTTATATGGAATATACAATAACTTATAACGAAAATGGTTACTTAAGTCTATATGTTGACAAATATGAATATACAGGAGGTGCCCACGGCAGCACTATAAGAAGCTCTGACACATGGGAATTATGCACCGGTACCCACATTCCACTTTATTGCTACTTCAAACCTGAAACAAATTACAAGGAGCTGCTCATAAAAGAAATCATCAGACAGGCAGATGAAAACATGAAATCAGATGTACCTCCATATTTTGATGATTACAGAAAGCTGATAATTGAAAATTTCAACCCAAATAGTTATTACCTTACCCCTGAAGGTATGGCCATTTATTATCAGCAATATGAAATAGCTCCCTATGCTACCGGCATAGTTGTTTTCACTATTCCCTACAGCATAATCGGATGGCATCCTGAATGCTTATGTTGATTCACCTATTGCCCCTTTAAATCATTGACAATCAAATATATATTATGTTAGTATTTAGACAAAACTAAATACTCAGGGGAGCTTGTGTGCAGGCTGAGAGGAAGCGATTACAGCTTCGACCCTTATAACCTGATTTGGATAATGCCAACGTAGGGAATTTATTGAAACAACAATTGATGGGAAGTACCTATTTGGCACTTCCCTTTTTCATATCTGAATATTGAACATGTAACAATAATTTAATTTATGAATGGAGGTTTATATATATGTTTGAAGGTATTCTTAAAAATGTCCATGAAAAAACACCTTTAGTTCACTGCATCACAAATTATGTAACGGTAAATGATGTTGCAAACATACTATTAGCCTGTGGTGGTTCTCCCATTATGGCCGACGATGAAAAAGACGCTGTAGAAATTACCTCTTTATGCAATGCCCTAGTCATCAACATAGGAACATTAAACGAAAGAACAATTGCAACTATGCTTAAGACAGGCAAAAAAGCAAATGAGCTTTCCCACCCTGTAGTCCTTGATCCTGTTGGTGCAGGCGCATCAAAGCTGCGCACTGATACTACATTTAAGCTTTTGGAAGAAGTTAAATTCTCTGTTATACGCGGCAACATTTCGGAAATAAAAACTGTTTCCAAGGGAAGCGGAACTACCAAGGGAGTCGATGCTGATGTCAGCGATGCTGTGACAGAAAATAACCTGGATGAAACAATATCCTTTGCAAAAGAATTAAGTGCAAGAACCAATGCTGTAATAGTTATTACAGGTGCCATCGATATTGTGGCAGATTCAAATAAGGCTTATATCATCAGAAACGGACATCCTATGATGTCAAAAGTAAGCGGTACCGGGTGCATGCTGACAGCAGTAATCTCAGCATATTGTGCTGCAAACCCGGACAATCATTTGGATGCTGCTGCAGCTGCAGTTTGCGCCATGGGACTATGCGGAGAATTAGCTTATGACAAAGTAGTTAAAAATGATGCTGGTACGTCTTCTTACAGAACATATCTAATTGATGCCATAAGCAGATTAGATGCTAAAACCCTCGAAGGAGGCATGAAAATTGAAATTAGATAAATCATCAATGTTACTATATGCAGTTACTGACCGTGCATGGCTTAAAAACCGCTCTCTCAGCGAGGCAGTTGAAGAAGCCCTTAAAGCAGGAGTAACATTTCTGCAGCTGAGGGAAAAGGATCTAGACTATTATTCTTTTCTGCAGCTTGCAAAAGAAATTAAAAAGATAACAGACAAATACAAAGTCCCTTATGTTATTAACGATAATGTAGATGTTGCAATAGCCTGCGGGGCTGATGGTGTTCATGTAGGTCAAAGCGACATGGAAGCAAAAGATGTTCGAAAATTGATAGGTCCTGATAAAATACTCGGTGTTTCAGCCCAAACGGTGGGACAAGCTATTCTTGCAGAACAGAATGGTGCTGACTACATTGGTGTTGGCACAATATTTCCTACTCCAACAAAACCTGATGCGGAAGCAGTATCCTTTGAAACATTAAAGGAAATCTGTAATGCAGTATCCATACCTGTAGTAGCCATCGGCGGCATCAATGCTGATAACGCCATAAAACTTGAAGGAAGCGGAATCGCCGGTATTGCAGTAGTTTCAGCTATATTTGCTCAGGACGATATAACTACCGCTGTAAAGAGACTGCATCAGATTTCATCCAGGTTGATAAGCCATGAGATTTGAAGGAGCTATTTTTGATCTGGACGGCACTTTGCTGGACTCAATGCATTTCTGGAATGACTTAGGGGCAGAATATCTAAGATATAAAGGCATTATTCCCCAAGATAATATAAATGAAGTGCTAAGAACACTGAGTCTTGAACAATCTATTCGCTACTTTAAAGAAGTGTATCTTATTAAAGGCAGTGAAGAAGAAATCAAGAAAGAAATTATCGGACTAATCGAAAATCAGTACCGATTCAAAGTGCCTCTAAAACCTTATGTCAAACCTTTTCTCCATAAGCTCTGCAATAACAATGTGAAAATGTGCATAGCCACCGCCACCGACTATAATCTTGCATTAGCTGCAATGGAAAGGCTTGGTATAGCTGAATATTTTAAATTCATTTTTACATGTACCGAAGCCGGATTAGGAAAGGATAACCCTGAATTTTTTCTCAAGACTTTAGAGAGGCTGAAAACTTCCATAAGCGAAACTATAGTATTTGAAGATTCGCTTCATGCAATAAAAAGCGCTAAAGCGGCAGGCTTTTTCGTATCAGCAGTATATGATAAGAGTTCCGAGGAGGATAAGGAAGAAATAATATCTATTGCAGACATATATCTTAATTCTTTTGAAGATTGGGAGATGAAATTATGAAAAAAGTATTGACTATAGCAGGATCTGACTGCAGCGGCGGAGCAGGAATCCAGGCTGACATAAAAACCATAACTGCCCACAAAATGTACGCTATGAGCGCTATTACCGCTTTAACTGCTCAAAATACCACCGGAGTTTATGGCGTATTGGAGGCAACACCCGATTTTGTCGCCAGCCAGCTTAACTGCATTTTTCAGGACATAAGACCTGATGCAGTGAAAATAGGAATGGTTTCAAATATAGAGATTATAAAAGTTATAGCTATGAAACTTCGTGAATATAGGGCTGAAAACATTGTTGTAGATCCTGTTATGGTTTCCACCAGCGGCAGCAAACTTCTCAAGGATAATGCAATCGATGCATTAATATCTAATCTATTCCCTTTAGCCGATGTAATTACGCCTAATATCCCTGAAGCTCAGTGTCTTTCAGGATTAACCATAAATAATAAAGAGGATATGGAACGGGCAGCTGATATTATATCAAAAATGACTAAAGGCAGCGTTCTCATAAAAGGAGGACACCTTGACGACAACGCAGATGATTTGCTTAGAACTGAAGGAAAGACATACTGGTTTGAAAGCCCTAAGATTGATAATCCAAATACCCATGGTACAGGCTGTACTCTATCATCCGCCATCGCATGCAATCTGGCTCAGGGACTTAACATTATAGAAAGCGTAAATAATGCAAAGGGGTATCTGACAGGTGCTTTGAAAGCCGGTCTTAATATCGGTAAGGGACGGGGACCGCTAAATCATTGTTTTAAAATGACATAACTGTATTATTGCATTTCCCCCAAAGATTAAGCTAAGTTTTCATCTGAAAATCAGAAAAACTTAGCTTAATTTCACTATATACTATATTTAAATAATCATTATTCATCATCAGTTTTTGAGTATTTTTCAATACATGCTTTGCATATGCATGCCTTTCCCTTTTTATCCTCTGGAACCATATCTATAACTTTTTTTGGCACTACCACATTCCTGCACCAGCAATTTTCTTCATCATGCTGACAGTTGTTAGGATTACCGCAGATTGGACATATCTTTTCATCCATTTTCATTTCTCCTTTATAAGTTCTATTATATTTAACTTAAAATGGTTAATTCCAAAATATATGCAATCAATCCTGCAATAAAGCAGAACGGTATGCTATATATAAGTTTTTTAACGGTAAATCTTATCCCAAAAAATCCTGCCTCATAGGGAAATTTGCTTAAGCTAAGAAGAACCCATCCAGTAATAATGGAAACTGTAGTTCCCAGCCCTGCGCCTGAAGCCATTATAGAAGCTGCAATGGGATAAAAGGCATATGGCCCCATTGCAAGCAGCATTCCGCCAAAAGTTCCTAATAATATACCTTTTAATCCAGCCTCTCTCGACAACCAGTTTTGAACAAATTCTCTCGGTATGAGAACTTCTATCAGACCAGCCAATATAAATGCACCTATGATTATCGGTGCTGTTTTTGCAAATTGAGTTAAGCCTATTTTTAATCCTTTATATTGTTTACCTGTTTTCTTTGAATTCATGAATATAAGTATTATGGCTGCTATACTAAGAATTATGGTTGTCTGAGTCATCATTTTCACCCGCCTTTAAAGTGGGATTGACAGATACAGTATTTCCATATAATCTCAAAGCCAACAATCCAACGATTATCGGTATTGGAAAGGTTATCAAATTTCTTAGCAAAGCTATGTCAGCACTCACCATACTAGCTTCCATGGGAAAACGGGAAACATCATAAACCTGTTTCCCAAATATAAAAGTAATCAATACATAAAAAGGCAATTTCTTTTCTTTAAAGCTCAAAATGAAGGGATAATAAATATATGGGCCTCCTGGGAAAAGTCCTCCGGCAATGGCGCTTACTATTATTGCTTTTATACCGTTGAACTTTTTGAGCCATTTTTCTATTGTATCAGCAGAAAGCAATACATTTAACTGACCTATGATGATGAATGAAGCTACAAGCATTAGAAATGATCTGTACATAGTAGCGATGGAAATGTTAATTCCGTCCAAAATAATAGCGCTACCTCCTACAAAGTATGCTATTATCATTAAAACAGCTAATGCTCCATAAATGATAATCAACGATTGCTTCATGTTTCACATCCCCTAAAATATTTTGCTATCCTGCTCCTATATCTATCTAGAATCCTATTTCACCAGGCGGGAAGTTGCTTCTTCTATATTAATACTGTTCCAGACTATGTTTGATGCAATAAACAGAATATTTTTGTTCTATACCTTAAATATTGACACAAGTTCTAATAATCGTTCTGCACTTTTATTTACATCATAGGTTTTTTCCAATACTTCATTCGTTCTTCTGACTACCACAGCAGCTTCATTTGCTAAATCAACTGTCTCTGACGCACCTTCTTCTGATGCAACAGCTACATCATTTATAGCTTTCACCATGCTCTGAACAGAAGCATACAGGTGCTCAGCAGTGACTCTCAAATTTGAAACCATACCGTTAATCAGCTTAGCATCATCACTATATTGCTCACCTGTTACTACAAGCATGTCATAGTCCTTTACAACCTTATTTTCCAAAAAGTCCAAAACCTCTTCCGCTCTTTCTGAAAGGGCTTGTACTGACTCTAAAACCAGCTTTGTTACCTTCTGAATTTCATTGGCAGTTTGTTTTGAATTCTCAGCCAGATTTCTGATTTCTCTCGCAACAACAGCAAAACCTGCTCCTGCACTTCCTGCTTGAGTAGCTTCAATTGCTGCGTTTAATGCAAGCATATTTGTCTGGGATGATATATTTAAAATTACATCAGATAATATCTTTATTTTTTCTACAGTCTTTGATTTTTCTATTGCCTCTCTCAGTTTTACTGCAACATCCATTTGAATTTCCTGCGCTCTTTTTTGAGAATCAAATGCAGTAATTTTCAGTTTCTCAGCCTTCCTCCTTATTTCATCCGCTGATTCAACTCCATCTTGAGTTTTACTTGCAATAGAATCTATTGCTTCCTCAATTTCACAGGAAGCAGCATTCATTTCTTCAGTCATAGCAGAGTTTTCCTCCATTTTTGAGGACAGCTTATGTATGATTTTAGTCATAAAGTCAATTTCAGAAGTCAATGCAGACATATTTTCATTGACCTTATCGATTGCTTGACCAACAATATGAGCTTCTGCAACAACATTTCGAATTATCTTTGAAACCTTTATATTTATATCATTGAATCCTCTCGCTAAATCACCTATTTCGTCATGCCTTCTAGTGTATTTTTCTTCCACAACTCTGGAGAAATCTCCAGATGATATGATACTGCATTCATTTGAAAGATGAGTTATAGGCTTGGAAATACTTTTTCCAATTAAATAGGCAATCTGAAATCCTGCAAGTAAAAAAACGGCAGATATTACTATAAATGTTCGCTTCAAATCATTCAGCCCTGATAGCATTTCCTCTTTATCTACTGCAACAGCAATAGACCAGCCATATGACTTAATCGGTGCAAAGCCCGAAACTTTAATAACATCATTATATTCATATTCTCCAAAACCCGTATTTCCTTTTATCATTTGCTCCAGCACTTCGTTAAATCTCTCAAAACCCAGTTTACTAACCACATTTCCTTCAATATTATCCTCGTTGCCATTGTCAGAGGTAGAAGATACAGTATCAGCTGTTTGGGAAGAAATAGTCGCAGATGATGTTATATTAGCATTATCAGCACTGATAGAAGCAGAAGAACTCGCATCTGTTTTCGTGGCAGTTGTTACTATTTGCAGTATAAGATCCTTATCAGCATGAGCAATTGTTTTCCCTTGTCTATTTATAATAAAAGCTTCTCCGGTTTCTCCAAATTTGATTCTCCCAGCAAAATCACTCAATTCCAAGCCGTCTCTTACGGCCATTAATACACCAGCTATTTCACCATTTATTTTTACAGGTACAGCATATATCATGATGATATCTGAACCTTCATTACCCAGCATAGGTTCTGATACAACGTCCTTCCCAGATAGGGCATTCTTAAAGAAAGGGTTGTCTTTCATATCTGCAACTGTCCCGTTGTCATATAATGCTTTTCCATTTTTATCAACCAATATCATTTGCTTATGTCCTGATCTTCGCGCTTCATCTGCTATAATAGCTCTTAGCGCAGAATCATCAGCATCTGGTATGTTTAATATATTCATATAATCTAATGAAGCAATAAGATTCAACTTATTAAGCTGGTTCTGTATCCCATCTTCTATGGTTACCGATGCCTCCATGGCAACTTTAGGCATAGTTTCTTCCAAAACATCTACTAATGAATTATAGGACGTTATATATGCTGCCAACCCCAGGCCGAAACATACAAAAAAAACCAACAATCCTAATAATGCAATTATTTTTGTACTTATTTTTTTCATATAATCATCCTACCCCACAATTAAAATATAGAAAATTTTAGTATTTGTCGATTTAGATTGAATTATATCAATAATTGGTTTGATTATCAATAATTTCTTTTAATTCATAATATTTATTATTAATCTGTAAAAATATTTTTATTTCAGTAAAATCTTCTCGACGAAATAACCCCCGATATGTTTACTTTCATACATATCGAGGGATCAATTTAATTATCCACTCTTTTTTCTAAAATATCCCATACTCCTTGGTTCATCGCCATTACTGGTTTATAATCGTCAGGCAGCTCTTCCTCACTTAGAAATTTAAAATTATCATCGCTCAATATTGGCAGGAATACATCGTATGGAATCCTGTTAAACTCACAGCAATAGTCACTGGCTCCAAACCACCCGCCCTCTTTGCTCCTCAGGTTTAATCCTCTTGCAAACTTGGTATAGTTTGAGCAATCATGAACTACTAAATCCCATTTTTCTTCATCGGCTATTTTCATGAACTTCAAAGTCAGTTCCCTGCTCCAAATCGGCGATATATATCCATGTCTGGAAATATACATATTTTCTCCAAAATAATTGTATATGTTTTTTTCATTTAAATGTAATTCTGCACAATTTATAAAATCAAGTTTTGTATCTAAGATAGCTTCCTTTTTCTTTAAAAAGGTCTCAAAAAACTCAGGAGTCATTGGTGTTTCTATGCCTACATATTTTATATATTTTTTTGCTATTCCAATATTTTTGATGACTTTATCAGAGCAGTTAATAGCACCCAGGTTGAATCTTATCTCGTTTAGTCCGGCTTCACCTAATGCTTTCAGGTTTTCTTCCGTAGCTAAAGTGCCATTTGTGTATAGATGTTGATGAATATTGGCATCACTGAATTTTTTTATAACAGAATAATATTTTTCAATTTCCATAAATGGTTCTAAGTAAACATAGGCTATGCCAGTTGGTTTCGGATATATGGAAAGAAGCAAGTCAATATCCTTCTCATAAAATTTAGTTCCTCCAATTTCCCACATACCTTCGCCAATGGGTGGAACAGAATCCAGTTCTCCATAATTGTAGCAGAACTTACACTCTATATTGCATTTATTTGTTTTTCTCACTGCACCCAAACCAGTGCCTAATAAACAAGAACGGCATCCTTTTGGGAACTTGTCTTCATTTCCTACATAATAAGTTCTATTCTCCAAGGTTTTTAAACCTTTTATTTCTGACATGAGTCTTTCATTTCTATCTTCTATTACTGCCTCAATCTGGGCAAAGGTAGAGTATATAATTTCCATGTGTTTTGCACTTATTTCCTTATTCTTAGGCAATTGAGAAAAATAGTCAAACCATAACAATGCATCTTTCTTCGAAATTTTCATTATTAGTCCTCCTAATTAATTATTATTTCCATAGGCTCTTTCCATGATTTCCTGTATTATTGAAGTTTTTGCATCAGCATAGTGCTGAACATGCCTCCATTTATTCTTTGCCAGGTTTCGCTTCGTCTCTTCATATCTCTTTCGGTCTTCTTCATTGGACCGCAGCCAGTCTCTAAATCGTAACATTCTATCAATTTCAGTTGCTCCTGAACTGAACACATGTAAATTTATATCAGTATCAGGTCCTTTAAAAAAGCGATGTTCAAACCAATCTGATTCACGGATTCGCAATGTATATCCAGTCGCCTCCAAATTTGGAACATAGGATGCTTCGTCAGCAGAATCCTTAACAACCAGTAGAATATCAATAATTGGTTTGGCACAAAGTCCTGATACAGAAGTGGAACCTACATGTTCAATCTGCAATGCTTTGCTGATAATATAAAACTTTAATCTATATAGCATAAACTCTATATTATATGTCTATCCTTATTAGACTTATATGTCAATAAGAATTTAATGAAAAAAACAGCCAACCAAGAGAAAATATCTCTTAATTGGCTGTAAACTATTATATCAGGGGGTTTTATGTTATATATTAGGGAGACCTACCATAATATTATATGCAGCTTTTAATCATTCTGCTATTTTGGATCGCCGCTATTACAACTGTTTTCACCAATAGTCTTTAAGTAATTCTTATCTTCACAGCTTACATATTATTTTAATGAGAATGATTCTCATTCTCTATTAGTATAGTATCATTCTTTTTTGATTAATTCAATACCCTTTTTAGCAATTTGTGTGTGTTAAGTTATAATGTGCTATAAGAAGCTATAATTATTTTGTTCTAATCTTAAGTGCATATTATGAGATATGCATTTTGTTAATAGCATTGATTTAAGTCCAAAACAAAAAAGCAAGCGTGTCTGACTTAAGCTATGCTTGCTTTTCTTCACCTCATCATAAAGCTTCTCAGTAATATCGCAGCATTCAGCAAGAGAAAAACAGGTGCTTTGAGAAAACACCCCTTTTTTCATTGCCTTTTTATAACTCTGCAGGCTTGCTGAAATTTTTCCCACTGTTAATAAGATTTTATATTTACTCCCCGCTTTAGTCAATTCCAATAAGAAAAAGGTTTGCCGTCATACAAAAGTCCTTCTGATAATATGCTGAAGTTCATATTATCAGAAGGACTGACCATTTTATAATTTAACCTGCTTAACATGTAAAGATCATACTTCCATTTAATTTGAGAATTTCGTCTGCCTTACTTTACGTATTACTTGTAATCCTTTGGAGCAGCGGGATATTTATCTCTATTCCAAATTCTGCTTCTGCTCATATATTCATCTGATTTAAGGAAATACATGGTATTGCCGTTCTCATCCCAAGTTGCATCAATATGATAATAATTGCCTGATATCTTAACAAGGTTCCAGGCATGAGGTATGTCATCAATAATATCGCCAACCACAATTATACTCTCTATGCCTGCCAGTTTCAGCATTATATCCATTAACTCTGCATAACCCTCACATACAGCAAGATTATATTTTAATGCACCATATGCAGAATTAGATACCCTTGGTCTAATATCGTATCCTCTAAAATCATAATCTACAGTTTGAGTAACATATTTATAAATAGCATACAGTTTTTCATAATCTGACATAGAATTGTTTATTATTTTTTTCAGTATTTCTTTTGACTCACTGACAACATATTCATATTCTTTTTTTTCTAGTTCGGTTGTGTCAAAGGGTTTTATAAACCATGATAAATCAGGCTTTATGTATCCATATGGTCTTGCCATTACTCTAACTGGAGCAACACCATTTTTAAATGATCCGACTGCAGAGTAAACATTAGGTTCTATAAGCCATGTTCCATCCTTTTTCAAAAAGCCCCATCGATGATAATAGTCAAGATTGCTATTGTATGTGTTAACCATTACTGCTGCATAACCTTCACTGAAAGGTTCAACATCCAGAAAAGGATATTCTTTTCCGTCTATATGCCTGTAATACTTATAAATCTCTCCCTGTGAAGTAATAAACTCAAAAAGTTTCTTCCCTTTATATTCACCATCCTTACCTTTATATTCCACTAACCCAATACCTTCGCTGGCACTTATCAAAGTGCCGTCAATTCTGACAACGGTACCATTATTAAGGACAATTGAGTTAGCTCTTTCTAAAGGTTCCATGGAGGGATCTTCTTTATACACACAAATAAAACCATCATGCACAATTGCCTGACTGTCAAATTCAGGCTTTACTATTGCCCCATCATTAGTAATCAAACCGTATTTTACATTGTAAATGTCAATTTTCGAATTAACATTGGTAATATGAGCTCTAATATAATCATTTGTATCAGCACCAGCTATATAGTAGTTAGTTTTATTTATATACTCTCCTTCTTTGTTTATGGTAGCCGCAAGCATGTTTTCACTAACTACGGCAAAATTGTTTTTAAAGTTATAGGCCTCAGTAAACTTGGGTTTTATGGCATAGGTTCCATCAGGCTTTATATATCCCCACATGGACCACTCACTATCTTCAGCTACAGCAGCCAGACCCTCACTGAATGGTTTTGCCATATTAAATTGAGGCTTTAATATCCAGTTTCCGTTTTTATCTACATATCCATATAGCCCACTTTTCTTATCATATTTAGGTGTAAGATCAATATTGGTACTGGTATTCGAATCAGAACTGGAAGTGCTGATTGAGGTGCCAGTATCAGCATATGCTGATGTATTATTCCCAATGATGAGAAATAGAAAAACAAACACAATTGTTATAATAATACTAAACCTTTTTTTCATCGTATATAACCTCCGTGACTTCACTCAAATTTCATACTGACACAAATCAATACAAAAATCACTTCCAGATTATCATTCCATCCTTGGTGACTTCACCTTGTCTATTATCCTTGGATACGTAGCCCTTTCCATTGGTGAATGGACTTGCATAATCCAGCTCCGGCTCTACCAGCCAAGTTCCGTCTGTCCTAATATAACCCCAAAAATATCTTCCTTCTATGGTTGAAATTGCTCTTGCCGGAGAGACTCCATCTGAGAATGCATAACTCTTGTTATGGGACACATCTGTTTTTATTTCCCCATTTGCTGTGATATAACTATATTTGCCATTCTTCCAGACACTGGCCATTCCATTTTCAAACTCAGCAGCTCTTTCATAAACAGGTTCTATTACAAAACTACCCGTTCTGTCAATAAATCCGATTTTTCCTGATTTTATTACCGGGGCAAGCTTTTCATCAAAATTAAAAGCTCCCTCAAATTGAGGCTGAATTGCCATATTGCCCTTGATATCTATATAACCCCATTTCCAATTATCAGCCAAGACTGCAGCCAAACCATTGCTAAAGGATTTTGCCATTATATACTTGGCATCGCCAAAAGCAAAGTTGCCATTCTTATCTATATATCTATATCTGCCGCTGTCATATACACAAGCAAAACCATCTTTGAAATCCTCTCCATAGAAAAAATTCTTTTTCATCAGATTTCCTGAAGTGTTAAGATAGTTAATCTGGCCATTGATCATAACCCTCGCAAATCCTTCGCTAAAAGGATAGCAATAATCAAAGACTTCCTTTGTCAGTCGAACTCCATTTTTATCTATATATGTTTGCTTCTGTCCTACTCTGATTATGCCATAGTCACCATTAAACTGAATTGGAGCCTCTGACATTGGTTTAATAACAGTACCGTCTGTTAAAACAAGACCCCATAACTCATTATCCATTGTATTATAACAGGATGTTTTCTCATCCTTATATGCACTATCATATATGGGGCTTACTAGATATTTATCATCTATTGTCAGATAACCTACCTTGCCATTTAATTCAATTCTTGCTACACCGTCTTCAAAATCCCATATTTTATCAAAATCTTTAGTGAATATTGGTTTGCCATTAGCATCAATTATGACTTCCTTGCCATTCTTTTTAACCTTGTGAGCTCCTTCAATGCTGGCAAAAGGATACATGTATTCATAACTAACATCAAATTTGCTGCTTCCGTCCGTATTCAGCAGCTTTTTCTCATCGTTCAGTATCACTTGTATCTGTCCATTAACTATAGCTATTGAGTCATATATTGGTTCTACTTTATATGTTCCATCTATATTCAATAATCCCCACTTGCCATTTTTCTTGACATAGGATACACCTTTTCTGAATGCAGTAACCTCGTCAAATTCAATGCCTGTCAGGAAACTTCCGTCGGAATCAAAATATCCATACTTGTCCCCCAATTTAACATGAGTGATTCTGTCATTGAATTCTCTAATCTCATCATACTTGGGCTCAAGCACATACTTCCCATCAGCACCTATTAATCCAAACTTTCCGTTTAATTCAACCATACCTATAACTCTTTCTATACTGCTAAAATAATGAATCCAGTTAAAAGTTGGTTCAATTGCTTTATCATCAAAAAAAATAATTCCATACTTCTCCTTACCATCAACCATACCGCTAGTTCTTATGTAATTGTCCAAAAGTAATATCGAAGTATATTTAGGCTCAATTATCTTTCCTGACTTTAGATTTATAAGACCATACTGTGAATTCAGACTAGTAATAACATATCCCTTTTCAAACAAATCGCCACTTGCTCTTAAATAATCATATTTGGGTTCAATAACTATTTTCCCTTTATTATCAACCAAACCATATTTAAGTGTCTCCCCTTTTTTTAAGCCAACGAGTGCATAACCTTTATGCATTGCATAGGCAATGTCAAACTGCGGTTCAATAAGATAACTTCCATCGGTTTTTATATATCCGTATTTCATGCTATTATGATCCTTGCCTATTCCTACTTTTGCAAAGCCTTCAGAAAAGTCTTCGCAATCATCAAATTTCATATCAATTACCAGTTCTCCGTTCATATTCATAAATCCATATTTTATTGAACCTTCGTTTCTACCTACTATAGCATACTCACCGCTGAAGGATCCTGCATAATCAAGCTCGCCACTATAGACTTCAGCCTTGGCAATTACTCCGAATTCACAGGTATACAACATGCAAAAAACTAAAACAATAGCAACCGTTTTTCTCATGATATGACCTCCGTAGACACAATTTTGCAATAAAAACAAAAATAGTTAATTTTCTGATAAATATTGCCATTTTTTATTTTATTTCTATATCAACACCCTGTCAATGAAATTCTTAGTTAAAAATATAACCCTTGATGTGTTCCTATGGACACAGATCAAGGGTTATTGTCGAATTTACATTTAAATCTTCTCTACAGGCACCCAGATTTCACAGTAATAATCATCTGGATTCCCTGTAGGTGGGGTATACAATTCAATGTTATAGTTTCCTGCAAGCTTATATTCTTTACAACTTGGCAGCCATTCAGACCAGATTTTTGTGTTAACATCCTGCAATGACTTTGGCAATGGTCCTCTGCAGGGAAATACTGCCCATGTTCCTGCTGGAATTACTCTTGTTTCATAGCCCTCAGTAATCTCATTCCATGGTAAGTAGTTGTCTGCAATCATATAGTCGAATTTTACTCCATCGTTATCCATGCAGATGCCGTACATTCCGCAAACAATTTTATTCTCTCCACTCTCCATATGCTCCTGCCAAAACTTTGGAACTTCATCATAAGATGTTTCAATGTCAAAGTTTCTAACTTTCCCCATAACAGTAAACTGCGCCTTTTCAACAATCTTATACTCGAGCATTGTACCACCCTCCAATGTTAATTTGATTCTTACTCGTGCAAAGGATTTCAGCTTTGCACCCTTTAATTTGGCTGCCGAAGGAGAAATTCCGTGAAACTTAGTAAATGCACGGGTAAAACTGTCAGGAGAATCATAACCATATTTCATAGCAACATCAATTACTTTAGCATCTGATTTGGAAAGCTCCTCTGCTGCTATGCTAAGCCGGCGATTTCTGATATACTCTCCTACTGTAAAACCGCACAGTACATTGAAGATTCTCTGGAAATGAAATGCCGAAACGCATGCTTTTTCAGCAATATCATGAATATTCAGCTCCTCTGTAAGATTATCCTCGATGTACTCAATTGCATTTTGAATGCCTTCTATCCACCCAATCATACTACAATCTCCTTTCGGCTGTGGCTTTATTATAACATCCATCTGAGGGTAGTACCCGACTTTTAATGCAATTTATTGCAAGTTCCATAATAAAAACTACTCCCACGCTTGGTCATCCTTTTTTCCAACAAGATACTCATACATGGTTCCATCATTATTAAACAGATTTAACAATGGTGTTAAAAAACTCTTCCGCATTCTTGAAATCTCTATTATTTGGATGACCCTGGGATAACTTACCTATAAAACTAAAAATCTTATTATTGCTGAACTCCCTTGCATCAAAACTTCCTTTGCAGGCAAAGCTGCCTTTGATTATTGCTCCTTTTGATTCTAATAGCTTAACTAATTTATTATTGTAATACTTCATTCCAACTCCACTAGTAGAAAACACAAAAACATTCTTATTTTCCAAGTCCAACTTTTCAACCAGCCTAAACAATTTTGACGACAAACTTTCTTTGTATACCCCAGAACCAAACCCAATAAGATCATAATCATTGATATTAACATGCTCTGTGTTTGCTATGTTTATTAACTCACAGCCATATTTTTCAGCAAATAGCTGTGCTATCTTTTCCGTATTTTTTCTATATGCAGAATAATAAAAAATCAAAGATTTAATAGTTGATTCTCCTTTCTAAATTACTTCAATAGAATTGTACCATAAATATCTTTATTTTGATTAGCTATAAATAAAACTCTCTCTACTACAATAGCAATAATAAGCCCTTGATATGCATCTTAAAATGCTTATCAAGGGCTTATTAGGTTGTTTTAGATTAGTCTTAAAATTATTTTGCTTTTCTCACACCGTTTTCATCAACTTCATATCCGTCTACTTTGGTGCTGACTGCAAGAGAACCATCATCATTGAAGTAGTACCATTTGTCATCAATCTGCTGCCACTTGCCAGATACCATGATACCGTCAGATGCGAAGTAATATTTGACATTTCCATCGATGAACCATCCCTTAATAGGTTTTCCGTTCTCATCGATGTATTTCCATTGTCCTGCATCATTCTGACTCCATCCACGTGCTATGTCCTTGTCTATAACAAACTCGACAAATCGGCGCAGTATGGTTGCAGCCTCAGCACGGGTTGCATTACCTTTAGGATCGAAGATGTTGTTACCTTTACCCTGCATGATACCAGCCTGCTGAATTGCTTTCACCGCATCCCTTGCATAATCTGCTATCATCTCATTATCTGAGAAAGTTACTGTAGGTATAGAGATTGGCAATACATATCCGGCAGCCTTGGCATAATTCTGCATCATTACCGCCATATCCTGACGGCTGATATTCAAATCTGGACCAAACATATTATTGCCTATACCCTTTACAATATGTTTTTGAGCTGCCCATTCAATATATGGCATAGCTGGATCGCTATCTTTAACATCAGTAAAGCTTGATGTCTTATATTCACTTACATCCACACCGTACAACTTGCCCAACGCCATTAAGAACTCAGCGCGAGTAATAAGATTATTTGGTCCAAAGGTTGCAGCGCTTATGCCTTTTAGCAAAGCACGGCTGACGACGAAATCTATATTTTCCTTGGCCCAATGATTTACCGTATCGAAAAATACCGGAACTGGCGCTTTATAACCTACACCATAGATTGATAAGCTGCTTCTTTCGAAAATCACTCTGCCATTTTCATATCTAGAATTGGTTAGCACATGTGGCCTACCATTTCTATCTACATATATACCGTAGAGATTGTCGGTGTTTTCACCTCTTTCAGGTTTATACGGTATACCCAGGGAAACTTTACCATTTCCGTAGTTTGTAACATACTCTGTCTTACCGTTCTTCTGATATCCAACTGTGATGTCAAACACTGGTCGATTACCTATGAGTCTCTTTGCTTCATTAGACAACTTTTTCTGCACACTTGCAGAAACCGTAACAGCACCGCTTGATTGTCTATCAATCTCAGCAATAGCTTCACTGTCAAGGGTTATATCAAACACAGAGGAACCGAACTTGACATACTTCACGCCTGCTTCTTTCAAGAGATCCATAACCCCAGCTTCCAAGCTGATACTCATGCTGTCACCTGTGCTGCTTCCTTCAACTGTAATTTCCACTGCAATTCCTTCTGCTTCCTTACCTGACTGCTTAGCCGCATTCAGCGCAGCATTTACAGCATCCTTAACCAACTGCTCGGTAATCTTTGCAGAGATAACACCATCCTTAACTGTACCGGATACGTTCATCTTTGCTACCGACGGCATATTTGACTGATTATCTGTAGTTATCTGTGATGTATTTGCACTTGTGGTGCTTCCTCTGTCTTCTCTATCACTGTCATCTCTGTCGTTGTCATTATTATTGGTTTTTTCACCCCTAGAAACCAGTGCAGTCGTTCCTGTGAATAAGCCAGCCGCATTTCTTGCTATCAATGGTATCGATACGCTTTCGTTTACACCAATTTCAGGATAAAGCTTACCAGTAATATTGAATTTTCCGTTTTCATCGGCTATCACTTCAACTGCATCCAATTCTGCAACAGAATTACTGTCACTAGTAACACTTACCACCGTTCCGCTTTCAGTATGGCCTGTTATAGTAAATTTACCGTTATAATAATTTGCCTTGAATACCGGATTATCCAAGGAGATAGTCGGCGCTGTATCCGTCATCCTTATTCCGATGTAGTCAACAGTAGTATCACCTTGTTCATTTACAGCAGTGATCTTGAGATTGATGGCACCTGTAAAATCATCCGGAGTGCTGAAGGTCAGTATTTTCTCAAATCCTGATGTTTCCTCTACAATGCTGTCATTGTCCATTCTGGTCACAACAATTTTAGCATCAGTATCAGATTCTATTGTAATATCTTTCTTACCGCTGACATAGATAAGCTTCATTCCATCGCCGGAAAGAGCCGGGTTATAAGTAAGCACCGGGAATTTTGCTTTTGGAAGCAGCTTGGCCTCGCTCATAGCTTCTTCACTTTCTATCATTGAGGTATCATTTTTCCCGTCATTGTCACTGTCTATAAGATACTTGAAGGCTGCAATACCTGCCTTGTACTTCTTGTCCGCTTCCAAATGGTCATCCTTATCGCCTACGGTCAAAGCCATATCAAATGAATATACTTCACCTTCCGGTGTCAGATTAGCCGCTTCAAGCTGATAACCCATGCCGGTAGAAACATACTTGCCGTTTTCCTCTTGATACAAGCTTATGATATAGCCGTCTACATCTCCTACAGCAGGAGCCTTCCATCTGGCACGCATAACTTCGCTTCCTATGGATTCAAGGCTCACAATTTGAGGCTTGTCTGGTTGCTCATTGTTTGTATAGCTTACTGTTGCGTCAAATTCATAAGTATCCAAAGGCAAGTATACAAACTCTTCTTCAGTGATTTTTCCATTACCGTCAAAATCATCTTTAACTTTTTCCAGTAAAGTTATAGTCAAGTAATATTCTCCCGTTGGAGCAATATTACCAATAAGATTAAGGGTTTCATTAATATTTTCGGATGTCACTTCACTCTGACTTAATAAATAATCAGTACCGCCTTTTTCATTGCCCGAATAGGTCTGGATTATATATTCAGTATTGTCAGTTCGATCTATTACTTTTCCTTCCAAACTGCTGCCTTTCAACTCCATGTTTTTGAAGGAAGCATACGGGGTAGCATAAATACATGCTATGTCAAAATCCATATCTTTATTGGAAATCGTATAGTTGCCTGCTTCTTTAAGCTTTATAACTACATCATTGGGATTAACGACCATATTTGCTTCGTTTTTATTTTCAATGTCACCGTTACCATCAATTACAGCACGTATGAGACTAACGTCAGTTTCGTCATTTTTCTTTACTTTGAGTTCCTTTACTAAATCCTCTGTATTTCCGCTCTTTGGTACCAAGCGGAATATCAAATTGTCGATATCAATCTTTCCACCATCTATAGTCACTCTATATTCTCTTTCATTATCACCCACCTGAACAAGGGTTACACCTTCATTTTCAGCATCGTTTTTCACAACTGAAGCAATACCAATTGAAGAAGGCTCTCCGTAAACCGCATCCACAACTGTATCATAATTTTCTCCTCCATAGACCGCCATTGCAACTGTATCAGCATCGTTCAAGGCGGCACTTGCTGTAAGCAGCCTCATGTTGTCTCCCATGACCAATATACCTACTCGTTCGCCTGTTTCTTCGTCTATGAATATGCTCCTGTTATATGCATTTAAATCCTTGGGGAATGGGTTAAACTCCTCGCTTATTGATCCAAACTCAAAGCCTACATTATGTCCGTTTCCGCTTCTGAACAGATAGTATACTCGATATTTTATTCCTAAAAAATCACTGCTGTAAGCAACTCCTCCATAATATGCAGCATTTTTTATTCCGCCCCTTGCAGTATTTCCTATTTCATTCATCATATCTTTGAATGAAGACGTATTCAATTTTACATTTGGGAATACTGTCTGTCCTCCAATTACAAAATCGAGCTTTTTATTGGCAAAGGTAAAACCTCCAACCAAAGGCACATCATCTGGTATCTGTATCTTCCCTCTTATGTTTCCTCTGGCATCAACAAGGACATATACATCTGCTCCAGAAGCAAACTTATCTGCACCAACAAAGGCAAAAGCATTAACCTCTCCGCCTGCCTTGATCCATGCCTTATCTTCAGGCTTTGGTATGCAAAGCAATATGCTCATTCCACCGCCTAGCTTGAACCCTTTATATTGAGTGCCTTTGTATGTTCGTATATCCCCTGCAAGCTCCTGATATATGCTGAATTCTTCGATTATATCAGCTTTCAGTATCTTCACATCTTCCAGGGTTGCTCCATAATAACCCGGACCAACTGTCACTGTTGCCTTACCCTCTACGGTTTCCAGTACTGTTGCCTTAGCAGAAAGGGATAACCTGGCAGGAGGAATGGCGAAGAAGTCACCTTTGATTGTATCGGCAAAGCCGCTAAAGCCGCCTCCAACACCGTTAAGTTCTGCCACTACTACCGGCGGCACAAGAGGAATACCGGTTTCTCCGGCAGTAAACAGGTAGAGCGTATCCGGGAAAAGCATGCCGTTTTGGATACGCTTAAGCTTAAGCTTAGCCTCTGCTTCAAGCAAATCATATACATTTATCTCCATTTCAAATCCATAGCTCTCTTCTCCAGGGAATGTGTTGATCTCACCTTCTACTTCTGCCGTTTCCATTCCCAGCAGTTCACTCATGTCAACCTTGCCTGAAGCCTCAAATCCTATGAAACCAAAGGTTCCGTCCTCTCTATTGCCTGCACCTAATCGATTCATATTAATTTCTACAATATCGTACACCGGCGTCTTCATGCTCATGTCTCCGCTAAAGGTTAAATTGCCGTTTTCTTCAGCGGTGACACTGTCTACACTGCAAACTGTGCCTGGGATATCAAGATGTAGGATAGCTGCGTTGTTTTCAGGATCCATTTCAATTTTCATCTTGTCATCATCAAACTTGAACTTCAGGCTTGTATCTTTATTGCCATTCCTCGGCGAATAGAACTTAAAGGTCGGTGCAGACAGACTTACTCAGGTAGCCTTTATTTCGCCATTTTTAGTAATGACAATTCCCGTACTTTTATCGGTAATAGACCATGAGGCGGTTATTGCAGGCGCCAGCCTAAGGGAATTTCCCTTGCATATATAGTCTCCGTTTTCCTTCTCCTCAAATTCGCCTTGAAAAACCGCCAGCAGATTTTTTCCATAATCTCTGCTCAGACCGTCCATACTGTTTCCAGGTTTTGTTATAAGCTTGCTGCCGTCTTTTACAATTCCCAAATATGTCGCATTTCCAGATATAGTCACCGGGTCAGGCGGCGGGTTTTTACCTTCAGTATTGGAATAAAGATCTCTGAAACCCCATAAGGCTCTTGAGTTATAATAGTCTTTTTCTACTATATCATGGACAGCGAATAGATCTTTGCCATCATATTTCAGATATATACCGTAATCATTTAAGTCATTGAATTTATCTGCTAAATGTCCTTCTACACCACCCAATAGTATCCCTTCATAATCCTGTTTCTCTTCATTCCAGGCCCGTCCTGTAAATTCTATATATCCGTCAAGAGCCACAAACTGATTTGCATAAGAAAAGGAATCGGTATAGACCTCGTCTACATTCTCCGCACTTATATATGATTTTTCGGGAAACAACGGCGATGAATAAAAGAGCTTATTTGGTACACCATCACTAGTATATGATTCTGTAATATGCCTGTTTATTCGTATATTGGGTTTGATGTTGTGTCCAACAGCACCAAAGTTTCTATGAATTGTAGTCCAAAGCAAACGGCGGTCATCACCACTATAAAAACCCGAAGATTCTATAAGTGTGGCTCTGCCTTCTATACCCCAGGTTGTATCGTCATAAATACCGACACCTTCATCAATGATTTCTGTCCTTTGATGATATATATCATGGGCGCCGCTGTCTAGTTGAACAACCTTATAGCAAATTTCTACAACAGCATGTCCTAAACTTCCAGCGCCTATTTCCATCGTCTGGATAAGTCTTGGGTTATTCGGATCACTGTCATCAATTTTTATGTCTTTCTGTATCCCATAAAAAATACCTTCGGCCGTCTGCCATATTTCCTGATCATTAGAAAATTGCATAATAAATACATTCTTTTCTGTATAATCCGCGAAATTAATTTCATTAATACTCTTCTGCGACGGGTATGTATGCAAATTTCCGTCAGGACCGATGTAAAAACCTATGAAGTCATTTTTAAGATAAAATATCTTTTTACCGCCTACAGTTTCCTCACCTGCAGTCACATTGCCGGGATTATATTCCATAGCACCTACATAGGCATACACAGGCATAGGCAGCATGCTAAGCATCATGGCTGCACACAGCAGCATGCATAAAAGCCTTTTAATACACTTTTGTTTCATTTTTATTTTTCCTCTCCTTTCAGTATTTTTCCTTATGTATTTCATGACCTGGTTGCAGCAAAGTAAATTTATGTGCTTGTCCAAGTTGCTTAATTATGGTGAGTAAACATGGCGATCAAGCTCCTGATTGCAGCCAGATATATATCTTTCTCCACTTCAACATATCCCACAACCCATTCAAAGGGTTTCACCAAACTTCCCCGCGGCAGGATGGGAATTAGTTTGCCATCAGCCACAAGCAGACAGGCTGCATCATTATGAGGCTTTGCTATGCCACCAATTTCTCCTATCACAGTAAAATTATCATCTGGGTAAAGCTTTTTCATTTCCAGCACTGTATAATACGGGAGCTTGATTCCGCTGAGAGACTCTCGATAAAATTTCTGAGCCCTTGTCTGTGGGTAGATCCGATAAAGCATCGCAATCACCTCTAAAAAAATTATATAAAGAATTTTTATCTATAACGTTAAATGGCGAAATTAATCCTTTTATTGGCGAAAATGGCATAAAAAATACCCTGCAAATATCTGCAGGGCAATAATGATTCTAATGTATTGGAAATGCTGCCATAAGGGTGAATAAACTCCCGTCGTATGCTGTTTTTATGAACTCACCATTAGCTTCTACTATCCTCTTTATATTTTTCATCCCCAATCCATGGGACTTTTCTCTCTTTGTTGAGACAAAACCTCCATTTTGAAGAGTAAGACATCCATCATATGAATTTTCAATTTTTATAAGCAGTTGGTTATTTATAGTTCTTGCCTCCACCGATACAAACCTTTTTTGCTGATTATCTAGCTTTTCACAGGCTTCGATAGCATTCTCTATAGCATTTCCCATAACAATGCAAAGGTCACAGTCACTGATAGACAACTGCTTCTGAATACTGCAGGTGCAATAAAACTGAATACCGCTTTTCTTTGCCATCAGGAAATAATAGCCCAAAATAGAATTGGCTACGGCATTGTCGCAAAATACAGGAAGCGGTTCTGTTTCAGTAATCTCATCAAATTCGTTTAGGAAGTGCTTTAGTTCATCATAATGTTCCTCTTCAGTTAATCTCTTGATTACACCTATAAAGTGGCGGATATCGTGCTTCACTTCGCGAATTTCATTTATCTGTTCGCTTAAAGCATTATAATACTCCTTTTGTATAGCAATTTGCTTCTTCGCCTGTAAAAGCTGAAGAGAAGATATGGCATAATCATTGTATAACTCTGCCACGCGCAATGCGTTAACTAAGCTAAGTATTATCAGATAAACCGAAAGCGAAATAATCAGCGCCAGTGACATATTGAAGTAAATATTACCATTAATATAATAGCAATCAATGATCAATCCTGAAATAGCAAGGATAGTTCCCCAGTAAATCAATAATCCATACTTTTTAAAATTACTTCTTCCATTATATATCTTAAAAAAGATGTGAAATTCTAAAGTAAAAGCCGAAACAGGCAGAAGGATAGTTAGATAGCGGTTATAAATCCCATGAGGAGTAAAAAGATAAACCAGGTAAATCACAGTATAGTAAAGTAAAAAAGCTATATTTCTCTTTCCGTGAAAAATAAACTCCAAATTGCTCCTGTACCATATAAATCAGCAGCAACTTTAGCATAAATGTAGCAAGGAACATCATCTCATTTGTAGCTTCATAGGAAAGATTGAAAAATAACCTTCTCTGCCAGAAACTGTAGAATTCAGTAGTCATCATGAGACGCATGAGCACTAGAAAAGCTATGGCAGGAAGCCAGGCAGAGTATACCCCTTTACGAGAAAATACATATATAGCAATCAACACAAGAAATGAAAACAACACTGTTCCAAACAGAATAAAACGGATGCTGCTTCTAACATTGTTTTCCTGTATGGCTCGGTCATAGTCCTTTAAAACAGGTGCCATATAAAGACCAGAAAATCTTGTGGTCGCCACTTCAATTACCAACTCATGAGCTTCCCTTGGGGACAGTGTCACAGGGTAAAGCTTTGCTTTGGGTTCTGTATATATTTTTTCAATATTCTTTGATACAATGCCGCTTTCAGCAGTCATAACTCCGTCAATAAATACACGGTAAGCACTGCCGAAATCAGGCAAGTAGACTGTTACAGGCTTTTCATATTCCAGTCCCTGCAGTATAAGACGATAGCTTGCGAATCCTTCAGCCGTCAGCCAGTTTCCGCCGATTTTGTACTTTGACCAATAATCCGGTACTCTGATATAAAAATCAGGCGTATCATCCTGCTGAGGATCAGTAGCAATCAATCGGTTCCAAAAAAACTCCCAGCTTCCATCAAGGACTATTGTCTTGTCAGGGGAAAGCTTATTTAGATATATACTTCCATCAATTGCTGTTGGTGCTTCGGTAAGGTTATGGTAAAACACAGTATAAACTACAGGGAGATGAGTGAACAATATTACAAAAATTAGTCCTATAATCAGATAAGCTCTTATATACTTTGATTGTCTCATATCATATATCCTCTACCCATGTGAGAAAATAAATATGTATAATATTTTTCTTTTGCAAGCTTTAAGCGTTTCTTAGATATGCTTATCATAACCTGTCCGATGCTGAAATGAGCCTCGCCCATTTTATCAATGTGAGCAGCATTTGCAATAAAGCTTTGGTGACATCTTAAAAATAACTCTTCCGGCAGTTTTAGTTCTATATCATCAAGCTTGCCATAGCACTGCAGTTTGCTTCCGTCGGTCATATGGAACAGAATAAGCTTGTCCTGACTCTCCATGTACAAAATGTCTCTCCAATCAATGATGTGTATGCTGGATTTATATTTAATACTGATTTTATAATTATTTTGGCTTCTAATCTCATCAAGAGCACGGTCCAGCACACAATACAATCTTTCAATATTCAAGGGTTTCAAAATGTAGTTAAAGGCGAAAACTTCATATGCTTGCTGGAAATGATCCTTGCTCAATGAGGTAAATATAATCTTTATATCCTTATTTCTGCTGCGAATTCTCTCTGCTGTTTTAACACCATCTATTCCAGGCATATATATGTCCAAAAATAGGATATCTGCAGATATGTTGTCATCAAGAAAGTCATCAATCAGCATTTCCCCGTTATTATAGGCAATGATCTCAAAAGTATCATCATAATTGTATAAGGCTTTTTCTAAAAGCTCTACGTCCTCTTTATTATCGTCGCAGATGGCTATTCTAATTGCCACAAAACCATCTCCTCATCACGAATAATCTAACGTAAATAGGATATTATACTTCAAGAAGATCAAGATAATCAGAGATACCCTTTACAAGGAAATTATATACTCCTTCTACGTCACGGGCTTCTATCAACTCTACAAACCTTTCCAAACGGTCAATAACAGTGGGTATACCATACATTCTTATATAATTGACCCATATTGCATTGGAAACATCATGCATAGTGTTCATAAAACTCTTCCCTTTGCTTTGTTATTTCACACGACATCTGGTCCGACCAGTTTAATTTAATATTAACAATATTTTTTTTGGCATGTCAACAATTATATGTAAGTTGTAGAAAATAAAAGAAAATTTGGCATTACTTCATCCTTAATCAGAATGGAGTAATGCCAAATTTATATATTGCATCTTATATTCTACTACACAATTTTTCCTTCTTCAGTCTCCACTTTATTAACAAAGTCCATATAGTAACAATCAGCACCGTGATTCACGACTACTTTTGCTTTTGTTATATGGATTGCTAATTAGTACTAAATTAATTCTTTCATACAGTTACTTTTTAAATCCCAACTCAACCAGTTTGATATAGTGCGGAATATCATCTTTTATCGGGCTAAAATAGAAGGGTGCATTGCAGCAGCCGCATCTCCAATAATGATTACCATCGATTGTATACTCCTGTCCGAATTTGCATGTATTGTTATATCGATTCTTACATCCACTATCTCCTCTTAGAAATATTTGTTTTACAGTAGCAGGACAATTCTTGAGGTAATCTAAACAAGCTGAAGCATTTCTTATGCGTAGAAATAAAATAAGTTCTGTTTTCCATGATAGCATCATATAGTGATACGGCCCATTGGATTTCATAACACTTTCCTTATCATAATAAGCATATCCAGGTCCTTCATTCCATATTTTGGGCTCTGCGCAATATCCCATTCCACGCAGTACGGCATCCATTTCATATATAAACTCCTGTTCTTCTCTGGTATGCATTTTATCAGCAACTATATCTGCACCAGTTCCGTAATTTACAGTATTTAAATCATCCTGAAAGAGCTTATAATGACAAGATAAAAAGTCAATAAGTCTATTGGTTATGCGAGCCTTTTCTGCCATAAGTTTAAATACAGGCATTACATTGTCATTGTTAGAATAGAACATTAATATATCTTTATCTGAAATTTTATAGTTTTTCAATCCCTCGAAGTAAAAACCATAATCACCAAGCTTTTCAAAAAGGATATATGTATTCTTGATCTTATTAATTGATTTAAAGTTATTTATATCTATAAGAAAATCTCCATTTTGAAAACTCCCAGAGACCAGTAGATTATATAGCAGATTAAATGGACGATATGCAGCTTTTCTTGAATCTCTTGCTTGGCTCGTAAAACTATTATATTGCTCTATTTTATAAAGGGGCATTCCAAAAGTCTCAGGGGAATTAGCAATATCTCTATATATAGAGATGTAAATGTTCCATATTTCTCTAAATGCAGTTTCGAAATCCGCCTTTGAAATATTCTCTAAAAAGCTCTCATGAACTTTAAAGCTCTCAGGCAATCTCACAACCTCATTCTCCCTTACTTTTGCCCATTCTTCTACCCAATAGATGTGCTCCACTACTTTATCCCTCCCTTGCTTATATATAGTAACCAGCCACTGTATGATGCCACAATAGCGGTAGTACTTTTCTATATAATGTTAAAAAAATTCTACTGTTTTTTTTAGCAGTGTCAATTTGTTTTCACTTTCTTTGTTACTTTATAATTACATTCAGACTTTTTTATATATTTTGTCTTTATATGCCCACCACTGCAGCAATAAGCTCTAAATTATGCCATTATTTTAAGTCTTTTCAACTCCAACCGGATGGCCTGCTGCTTAGTCTAAAAACTGCAATAATAGCAGTTTATTATAATAAACCCTTGATATGTATCCTTAGAAACATATCAAGGGTTATATGTGATAATGTTTTGCTGGTTATTTTATGTACTGCGCATCCTAATATAACTCTTTATTACTTTTATTTGATTTTTCCGAAATATTCACTTTGTAAAACAGCCATATGTATGATATCATGCCATGCTCCATGGCGGAAAATAGCTTCCCGTGATATTCCTTCCTGTTTAAAACCTACTTTCTCATATAGTTTTATTGCCCTGCTGTTGAAAGAAAAAACTCTTAAATATATTCTGTGTAAATTCAACTCCATAAATCCGTAATCAAGAAGCAGTTTCATTGCCTCTGCTCCATAGCCTTTTCCCCAGGCATCTTTTTCTCCGATGTCAATGATGCATTCTGCATTGCGATTTTTATAATCAATCTTAATTAATGAAGTTACTCCAATTGGCTTTTTAGATTGCTTCTCAACTATTATATAGCTTTTAGAAGAAGGCCCGGATATTATCTGATTGACAAATCTTTCTGTTTCCTCTATGGTGTAAACATCTAGCAGTGGAGCAGTTGTCTGCATAACATCCATGTCATTTCTCCATTTATGATAAATCCCCGCATCCTGGGCAGTCATTTTCCGTAAAATGATTCTATCAGATTCAAACAGCATAAAAACTCTCCTTCATTTTATTAATTCGCTTAAGAGTATTCTATACAGTATCAAACATAGAATATGTAAATGCGGCTTAATCTACTATATAATCCATCCTTCTTCAGTCTCCACTTTATTAACAAAGTCCATATAGTAGCAATCAGCACCGTGGTTAACGACTACTTTTGCTTTTGTTATATGGATGGCTAAAATGATGCAGTTTTCACTGTTTTCATTATTTGCGTCGTCATACCATTCTGCAAATGCCTGTCGAAGTTTAGCTCTTATCTCAGCATTTTTCGGATCCAGAACCCATCCGAGATTTTCACCTATACCATTTCCGGAGAACCATCCGTTGCTAACTGCAAAAGCAACTTCTGGGTTATGCTCTATCTGCTGTATTTTAGCAGATTTTGCCCAGGTAACAATATAAAATACACCATCTTCATAATAAGCATCCACTTCACGGACATAAGGACGAGGTTTACCATCTGAATTAGGTTCCATTGCAATAGTAGCAAGAGATATTATATTATCTTTTCCGTTACCACATCTCTCTTCAATTATTTTTAACCCCTCTTCATATCTGCTCATCTTTGCTTCCTCCCCACTTCATTATTCATTTTCTTCACAAATATGATGACCTTAAATAAGGCCAACAATTACCACTATATACCAATAATCTATAATTTTCAACATATTTCTCTATTTCCTTGGAAATATTAAAATAACCAATTAAGTGTATTATTAATGCTAAACTAGTAAATCGCTACTGGTCCATTGGGACCATTGATAATATCTATTTTTGTTTCAAAAATATCGGTCAGTATATCTGCATTCATAACCTGGTCTATTGTTCCAAAGGCGGCAATCTTGCCATTTTTCATAGCGATAATTTTGTCAGAATACTTGGCTGCAAAATTTATATCATGGAGCACAGCCACAATTGTTCTCCCAAACTCATCAGCAGCGTGCCTCAAATATTCCATCATCTGAACTGAACGAGCTACATCAAGATTGTTGAGAGGCTCATCCAAAAGAACATATTCAGTCTCCTGGCACAAAACCATGGCAACATATGCCCTTTGCCTTTGACCACCGGAAAGCTCATCCAAATATCTATTTTCTAATTCAGTCAAACCAAGAAAATCTATATACTTAGAAATAATTGCTTCATCCTCTTTTGTCAATCTTCCCTTTGAATGGGGAAAACGACCAAATCCAACCAACTGTCTTACGGTTAACCTGGTTATGAAATGATTCTCTTGTCTTAAGATGGTCAGGATCTTTGCCAAATCCTCTGATTTGGATTTAGAGACATCCATGTTTGCTACCTGAATCTGACCTTCATCCATATTTAGTAATCTTCCTATCATTAACAGCGTGGTAGACTTTCCAGCACCATTTGGTCCAATTAAAGAAGTTAGACCTGCTTTTGGTATTTTAATATTCAAAGGCCCTATTTCTACCTCTCCGCCATAAACCTTTCTAACATTATCAATATTTATCATAGAGTTCCCTTCCTTAAAATCACAATTAAAAATGTTAATCCACCAAACATTTCAATGACAACTGAAACATAACCCATGGCCCTGAACACATGATACATTAAAAAGTATGCACTGGTTATTATCAAGAATCCTATAGCCAGAGCCATCGGAAAAATATATCTATGATCATAGGTTTGCGCCGCTTGATAACTCAAAGTAGCAACCAAAAAACCATAGAAAGTAAGGGGTCCGACTAAAGCTGTTGATACTGACATCAAAACAGAGATCAGTATAAGTGTATAAATTGTGCTGTTTTGATGCTTTACTCCCAAGGAAGTGCTTACATCCTTTCCAAGGGACAATACATTTAACTTCTTGGAATTAGTAAGAATAAGCAATGCAGCAATTATTACAATTGGAATTGCTACAACAAAATATTCAGGATCTGCATTATTGACAGAACCAAACAATCTTGCCTGCAAAATATCAAACTCAGATGGTGTAAGTACCCTTCTCATAAAAGAAGATACAGACCTGAGCCCTGTTCCAATAATAACTCCAACCAGGAGCATCAGTTGTAAATTTCCATACTTACCGGAAAGAAGCCATCCATAAAGTATGAGACACATTAGAATCATGACAGCAACCTGAAATAAAAAGGAGTTAATCCCAGAAAAATTTATAAATGTACTTGCACCAAAGAAAAATATAGTGCTTGTATTTATAGTTGTATAAAGAGCTTCAAATCCTAATAGTGAAGGTGTTATTACCTTGTTGTTTGTTATGGATTGAAAAGCAACTGTGGATAAACTCTGGCAGATTGCTGCAATAATCATTGAAACAATAGCTGTCATCCTTCTTCTAACTACAGGTATAAAAGAAGGAGAATCTATTGAAACCGTATTGTTATAAACCAGAAGTCCATAGGTGGATAATGCTCCCAGAACAATCAATGTTATAAGCAAAACCCAATATCGTTTTTCTTCTCTCTTAGAACGAAATGCTCTGGCTGATCTATCTGCATTTTGAAGGCTAGAATTAATATTCACTTTTTCTTTCAAATCATAAACTATTTCGCTCATTTTAGCCTCCTCTGTCTGAATAAAATCAAAATAAATACCACAGACCCCAGTGTTCCTAGTATCAAAGATACAGGCACTTCAAAAGGCATTATAATAGTTCGAGAAATAATGTCACAAACGGTTATAGTACCCATTCCTATAACACATACCCAAGGCAAATTGCTCCTGAGATCATCTCCTCTAAACATTGAAACCAGATTTGGTACAATAAGACCTAAGAAAGGCAAGTTTCCAATGACAGCCGAAACAATTCCAACTGCAAATGAAACAAGACCAGTTCCCAGAATAACTATCCTATTGTAATTCACCCCAAGGCTTGTGGCTGTGTCTTCACCTAGTGCAGCTAAAGTCAACCTATCAGCATAAATAAAAATAAAGAATGTAACTATAACAATCAGCCATAAATATTCATATCTCCCAATTTGAACTGATGCAAAAGAACCTACAAACCAGCTTTCTATATTCTGGGTCATATTGAAAACAAGGCCTATAAAAGTAGAAATTGCAGAAATAACTGCTCCAAGCATCATACCGATTATGGGAACAATCAAAGATGAGCGAAGCTTGACTCTTCTTAAGAACAGAAAGAAAACCATAGTTCCTGTAAATGAAAAAACAATGGCACCTGTCATTCTTAAAACTAAAGATGGTGCAGGAAATAACAGATAAACAAAGGTAAGACCCAACCCAGCCCATTCAATGGCTCCATTTGTAGTAGATTCAACCATGCGATTCTGCGTTATAAGCTGCATAACCAGTCCTGACATTGACATGGCAGCTCCAGTTAGCATTAGTGCAACAGTTCTTGGAACACGGGTTATGAAAAACATGTTAATTCCATCTTCCTGACCAAATATATCATAAACTCCTGTAAACAATGATGTGATAGCCAGGATTAATACAATTGTACTTGCTAATATAAAAGATTTAGTCCATATTTTATTAAGATTATTATGTTGGGGCTGAGAATTCTCAGCCCCAGGCATTTTTCGTGCTGTACAACTCAACATTGCATATTCTCCTTTATGCTATTTAGATAAAGCATTTACAAGGTTTTCAAATAACTCTATATAGGTTTGGATTGATTCATTTGTATAAGTATCTTTTGGTGCATAAACTATGTTTCCTTTAGAAACAGCTGTTGTGTTCTTAAGAGCAGGTGAATTATCTATAACATCCTGTGCAGGAACTGCATCAGTTGTAGAGGATATTGCAGCATCACGATCCAGAACAAAAATCCAATCAGGATTGCTTTGTGCAATTGCTTCTACAGAAACATCATCGCCTTGATGATCTGATGTAGAACCGTCAACTTTCAGAGCCGGAATCCATCCAAATATTTCATACATGGGTCCCCATACACGACCAGAGTGAGGAGCTGAGAAACCAATGTTTCCGCCAGAAACTATAACACTCATAACTGTATCTGTTCCGTTATAAGTTGACCTAGCTTCTTCCACAGCCTTATCTAAAGCAGCTATCAATTGCTGCGCCTCTTCGTTTTTATCAAAAATTTTGCCTAAAGCTATAGTAGAATTCTTAAGTCCATTTATTAAGTTTTCTCCTGATTTTTCAGCATTCTCAGATACATCAAAGTCTAGATTTATAACAGCAGTATTTGGCACTAACTTTTTTATATCTTCATAGTACTTGGCAAACCTTTGACCAACAATTACAAGTTCAGGATTTACCGTTGCTATTATTTCAAGATTTGGTTCACCATGGCTTCCAACGTCTAAAACGGATTCATCACTTACATATGGTAAATCAGCAGGCATTATAGGCTTTGGAACAGCCGCTAACTTAATTCCCCAATCAGCCAGAGTTTCAAAGGTTCTATTATCCAAAGCAACTACATTCTTTGGGTTTACAGGAACAGTAACAGTACCATGAACATCTGTAATCTCAACTGTTAAAACTTCATTAGAGTCATTTACCTGAACATTGCTTCCGTTTTCATTGCCTGGCTTTGCACATGCAGTCAACATCAAAGCTAAAGCTGCTATAATAGCTGTTATTTTTAATAATATAGATTTTCTCATACTTTATCTCCTTTATGTAATCGATATTGTAGGTTGAAATGTTACTTGAAATTTTGTTTAATACATGGAATTTAAACAATTATTATCCCTGTTTCAATGCGCATTGAAAAGATAGCCATAAATATAATTGATAATGATTTTCATTATCAATTATATTTTAAGTATACCTGTATTAGAAAATTTGTCAACTAGTTTTTTTAACACTCTTTATCTTTACTAGTATCCTAGCCTTATCCTTTTGCCCTTCTCTCTTGCATGTTCGACTTTTCTGATGCATATTTCAACTTTTTTGGAAATCTATTGAGTTTTTTCTACAAAAGCTATACAATCTAAATAATAAAGATTATCTAAAAGGAGGATTTATTATGGCAATAACTTGGACTCCTAATTTGACAGTCGGTGTTAAACAAATTGATGACCAACACAAAGTATGGTTTGATAAGGCTAATGAACTGTTTGAAGCCGGAAAAGCACAGAGAGCAAAAGAATACATAGATAAAATGATTGATTTTTTGGATGAGTATACAAAGCAGCACTTTAGGGATGAAGAAGCCTATATGGAGAAAATCGGCTACCCTGAAATTGAAGCCCAAAAGAAAGCACATGCAAGCTTTATCAAAGATCTTGCCAAATTGAAAAGCGATTATAACGAGTCGGGAGGCAATCTTCTTGTAATAATAAATGCAAATAAAATGGTTATAAACTGGCTGACTAACCACATTACAACAATGGACAAGAAAATAGGCGATTTTGCGAAAACTCTTTAGAATGTAATAAGGGATTACATGCCGAACTATGGCTTGTAATCCCTTATTTTTTCAACTTCAACTTCTTAAAATCTTCTCCATTGGCTTGCCTTTTGCCAACTCATCAACCAGTTTGTCAATCCATCGGATTTTCTGCATTAGAGGGTCTTGGATCTCCTCTACACGATAGCCGCAAATCACACCTTTGATTTTTTCAGCATTAGGGTTTATCTGGGGAGCCTCATTAAAAAAGGTTTCATAATCAACATTCTTGTCAATCTGTGCCTGGAGACCATCATAGTCATACCCAGTAAGCCAGCAGATCACTTCATCTACATCAGCTTTTGTACGCCCTTTTCGCTCTGCCTTTTGAATCAGCAGAGGGTATACCTTTGAAAATGCCATTTTGTATACGCGATCATTTGTCATATGTATCTCTCCCAAATGATTTCTTTATTACGCATCATCGTAAAATCCCGATGATGCGTTTAAGTATCCAAGCTTTCAATAATACCGTGTTTTATCACTTTATCATAAATCTCACTGAAAAGCTCTCTTGCACCTCCCCCAAATCTTATATCTATAACACTCATAAAGCTGTCATAAATTATCTTACCTTTAAATGGAAGCAAAACGGTTTCAATTTGAACAGGCAATTCTCGTTGCAATGCATTCGCTACCGAATTACATATACCTTTTATCCCATATAGCAAGTCTTTACCTTGACTATTTGGAGCAATTGCAACAGCATATTCGGGTCGATACTCCATAATCAAAAACATTCCTTTTTTATGTTTCGATCTCCACAACATCAAAATATCTATTTTCTCTTGAGGAAGCTCTGTCTCACCAATATATTCATTTATTAGTTCTGGTTCATTCCAAAGAACATCTCTCACTTTTTTTATCATCATCCAATCAATAGTATTAGGATACTCCGGCTTAATTTTTGCTCTTACCACACTCTTTCGTTCATTG